>OAUV01001329.1_pt1 | contig 14727 bp, 19 predicted proteins | sample 1516841 | NCBI WGS metagenome assembly OAUV01 (sample SAMEA2580044, study PRJEB22360) | human gut metagenome | biome: human gut; feature: human-associated habitat; material: faeces | place: Denmark | collected 2008/2010 | reverse complement strand
CGCCCATGAAGCAGACGAATGAACGGCTTTGTGCGCTGGCACAGAAAGGCGATGCCGCCGCACTGGACAGCCTGATCGAAAACAACAAGTCCTTTATCGGCAAGGTGGCAAATGACCTTTTCCGCAGCATGAATCTGGCACAGTCTGGCTTGAACCTTGACACGGACGATTTGAAACAGGCAGGCAATCTGGGCTTATGGAAAGCTGTGCCGAAGTTCGATGCAGCGCGCGGCATGAAGTTCCTGACCTATGCGGCTCCTGCCATCCGCAACGCCATGATGGACATGGTGCGGGATGCCTTTGCCGCTTTTGAGCAGCGGATGGTGACGGAAGACAAGGACGGCGTCTGTTACCAACGTGTTTCGCTGGATGATGTTCTGCCGGGAGAGGAACAGCTGCGGCGCATTGAGGCCATAGCCGACCCCTACGCCATGCAGCCGCAGAGCATTATGGAGGAGCAGGAATCGCGCCGGGAACTGTACGATGGCCTGAAACGGCTGACCCAGCGCGAACAGACTTACCTGCTGTACCGCTATGGCTTTACTGATGGCGAGGAACATCCGCTGATCGGCACGGCGATATACTTTCACCTGACAAAAGGCCGCGCCAAAAAGACCGAGGAACAGGCCATGGATAACCTGTGGCTGGAACTGCCGTGGTGGTTTGATTAAAGGGAGCGAAGAAAATAGCTTTTATACACTAAAGAATGAAATCAAAATGAATGAGAATTTATTTGGAAGTTTTAGGGAAGAATGCACATTCTAATTTTTTTAATATGGAAAGCTTTTTACGGTTGATAGCTTGTCTACTGACACCAGATTTTTCTGCTATATCTGCGATGCTCATTCCTTTAAAAACAAATTGAGATAATAAGGTCAGTTCAGAAGGTTGAAGAACAGAATGTAAATCGGAAATCAATAGTTCAGGATATTCATCGTTTGAGGACAAAGACATCTGATCGAAATCAATTTCATCAACGCTTGCGATGACAGAGTTATCTACGGCGTTTTTTCGGCTGTTAAGCGAAATGTATTGATGCCGGATAGAGGATTCAATATATTTCACTAATGTGCCGTCATCTTTTCTTTGAAGTTTGGTCAATTTTCCGGAATGCAGTAATTCGAGAAGATATAATTGTAAATCTGAATAGGCATTCTCATACTTAAGAAGAGCTGCATATTTTTTCAGTAATGGCTGAAAACGTTGGACGATTTGTAGCTGTGCAAAGGAGTTGCCGTTATATGCATTTAGAAAAAGGTCAAAAAGCGTATAATTCAATTTTCTTTCCTCCTTTTAAGAGGAAAGAGAAAAAATGTTAAGATTTGTAAACGGAAAAATAGATTTTTGTGAGCTAATATAAAAAGTTTACAAGAAGGTAATAGAGACTAAACAATATGTTGATAAACTTATAAAAAAGGAGAACATATATGAATTGTGCAAAAAGTGTAAAAATGATAGTGATTCTAGGTTGTATTGTGGTGAATTTGGTGGGATGTGGAATGAATGATACAACAGCATCATCAATGTCCACAGTAGTTTCGTCACAGGATACATCGTCAAGTTCATGCAATTCTGAAGAAAAAAATGATTTGCAAGATTTTTCCCAGACGTTAGTTGATTCGACCTCGGTATTTTTAGATCAAGATCAATATACTGTTTTTGAAAAAGCGCAGAAAATAGACTATGCACTTTGGGGACAATCAAGTAACTTAAAAGGACTGAATTTTAAAATTGAAGATGCTCCGACTTTTGTGCCTATGACGCAAAATGCGCCGACATATGTAAAACTGAACGGACATGATTATGAGGTCTATCAAAATTCTTATAAAGAGTTTGAAGAATATATGAAATCTATTTTTACAAATGATTTCTTGTCACAAGATTCAATTGAGAAAAAGTTTGTGAATTATAATGGAAAACTTGCCGTTTGTGATGACTATGATTTGGCACAAATTCCATATTTTACTGGATATGTGGGAGAATATTATCCGGATGATTTCTGCTCAGTGCGATACTATTTGAAAAATAAAACGGAAGCACAAGTAAATTTTGTAATGATTGCATACTATAATCCCAATGAAACGTATGAGGAACATGATGAGTATTCATATGATGACATGAATAAAGTCGAATATGAAATGCAGTTGGTAAAAGTTGGGGATGTGTGGAGAGTAAATAAATATCACTCGCCTGAGCTTGGATAAGCAGATAGTGAAAAGTGTTGCATATAATAGGCATTGAAAAATCCCCCCCGAAGCCTTTTCGAGAGTTGAGAAAAGACTTTGGGGGGGATATATGTTAAAAATGATGCTTTACAACTTATTGTTGATGAAGAGAGTAGAGATATTTAGGAGCGACGAGCGGTTGCGATATAATCACCGTATACGGTTTCATTGCGTGCAGTTCCCGCTTCCTCAAGAGTTCGAATGACACCACCAGCAGGATCAATGACGGAAATGCTGCTTGCAGAGGAGCAACTGCCAGTATAAGCAATCGCTGTGACAAAATGCGTCTTTTTGCCATCGCTACTGTTGAGCCGAATAATGATGGGAAGGTTATTGTCAATACTTGCTTTGACTGCACTGAATACAGTCGCCTGCTCCTTACCGCCATGAGTGTAGTTGCTCGTGTCGATTTTACCATTGCACTTGCTGGGAAGAGCCCAAGTATTCAGACCGTTTGCACCCCAATTTCCACAGGCAGTCAGGACTTCGTTAGGGGTGAATTCACGAGGCCCATAGATATTAGCGGTATTCAACACGGCAACAAGAGAGCAACCACTATTTCCAACAAGCTTAACAATGTCCGGATTCTTCTGTGCCCAAAGATAGTTTCTATCAGTAGGCAGAGTGATTGAATGAGATTGACCACTTGTACCGCCCGAAGAAGCGTTCAATGCGTTTAGGGTGGCACTGCCGACCATACCATCGGCAGTCAAGCCGGATGCTTTCTGAAAACTGATAACAGCGTTATAAGTGCCTGAACCTGCAAGGCCATCCACTGTACTGGCGTAATAACCTTTGTTCTTCAGGAGCTGCTGGATGGTTTTAATGTCGCTTACCAGTGCGTTCCATGTACCATCGCCAACAATGCCATCTTGGGTAAGACCTTTTTTGCCCTGATACTTCTTAACAGCATTTTCAGTACCAGAGCCAAATTTGCTGTCAAAACTACCCGGAGGGCAGCACATGATATGCAGTCCATACTGCAGGTACATAACATAGTTGCCAGTACTTCCATTTTTGAGTAACATAGTAATAATCTCCTTTTTTTAGTAGGACGTTTATGGGGCCCTTCATTTGCGTCCTTACGTAATAGAAAGAGAGAATCACAGATGTTTTGTAAACATAGAGAGATAATTTAGGATATCTGGGTCGGTCACTCAAACCATTGCCGTCAAGTCGGTGGTGGATAGTGTGATTTTTGTTTGTCAGAGAGTAAGTGCACGGTTTCTGCACGGATTTTGCACGGTTTCAAAACGTGCAAAGGGTGCTTTTCGCTGCAAAATTCGACAAAGGGCGCAGAAATTGCCGGGTGAAAAATCACGTCGTCTTGTTCAAAAGCAACGATGACTCGAAACTTTCATGAATTGAGACGAACCGGCGGCTTGCTCTCTTAATCAGTGGGCCCAGGGTTCGAGTCCCTGGAGGTGCACCAGAAAAGCCACACAGTAGCGTTGAAAAACGTGCTGTGTGGCTTCTTTTTTTGTATCAGATGGCGAGCTTGACTACTTTTTGACTACTTTTCACGGAGTTCTCAGATTTGCCGGAAAGATACTCGTTGAGTTTATCGGCAACATGGAGTGAATCCTCTTGTTCCAGATGAGTATAAATATCGGCGGTGACCTGAATGCTGCTGTGTCCCATTAGTTTTTGTGCCGTGCGTAAGTCTACCCTTGCACGATAAAGTGTCGTTGCGTAGGTATGCCGCAGCATGTGGGGATGCAGAGGAAAAGGCACAAGGGAAACAACGTGAGAATTCCACATTCGGGTGAATGCGGAGCGGGTCATATCCCCGCCATTGGAGGCAGGGACAATATATCGGCTCAAGTGTGGTGTATCAAGCAAGATGGCTCTGAGCTTGTCCGGGATAGGAATGACCCTGTGCGCAGCTTTTGTTTTGAGATCATCTACGGGATCTTGCTGATTGTTCAGAAAGGTCATAGCACGCCGGACGGTCAGAGAGTTGCTTTGAATGTCCGACCATTGCAACCCAAGCGCTTCTTCCTTGCGAAGCCCGCAGTACAGACAGAGGGCGCAGAATACGCGGGCGCGTGGTTCTACGACTACACTCATCAGAATATCGACCTCATCGGGAAGCAGAGCCTTTTTCTTTTCCGCTTTAGCGTGAGGGGTGATTTTGATACCCTCAGTAGGATTATCAATAATCAGATGATTCAAACGTGCTTCCTCAAAAAGCTGGCGCATAGTCAGAAGAACTTTACGTTGCAGGCTTTCCGATCTGGATGCAACGCTGGCCATAACCTGTCGGATGTGAACTGGTTTTACGTTTCGGAGTTCCATGTATCCGATCTGTTCCATGATGTGGAGATTATAGCTATCCCGGTACATTTTGATGGTAGCGGCCCGTAAATCGGATTTATAGTTTTTCAACCAAATTTTTGCCCACTCGCCCACCAATGTGTGATCTCCAACTTCAAGCCCGGCGGTATCTTGGTTCATTAGTGCATTTGCAGCGGCATTGACTTCAGCAATCGTTTTGCCGTATACAAATTTCTGTTTTCCGTTGGACAATGTCACCTTGCGTTGATAGCGGCCATCTTTTCTTTTTTTGAGTCTTGCCATAATAAAATAACCTCCTTTGGGTACACTTTGACAAGCCTACCCAAAAGAGGTATAATCACAGTGTCGGTTGTGACTGCTCTTTTTGAGTAAGCCAATCTATTTGAACGCTCTCGGTGTTGGTAGCACCGGGGGCGTTTTTTCGTTTTATAAACAATTAAAATCTATGCCTTTGCAATCAGTCCAATAATGTACTGCTTTTTCAACAAATTCTTCTTCAAGGTTGAAATATTCGGCAATCTCCCAATTTTCTGTCATGCCCATCTTGTAGCAATTCAGGATTTCGTTGACAGGGAGATACTTTTCGACAGATGCGGCAAATGCCCGATGCTCTGCCTGTTCTTTGACTTCAAATGGACTATAAGCGCGGTAAAAAGCACCGCTCATGTAATGCCCTGCTTCATGCGCCAGCACAGTGCGTTCCTGTGCGGCGGTCTTGCATTTGCTGCGATCAATGACAAGGAAATTGTCAAAGAACGCGATTGCGAAATTGTTTTTGAGTTTAACATCCACAACGTCTACGTTCAAAGCTTCCAGATCATCATACATACAGCAAACGGCTGTGTTCATGCATTACACACCTGATTTCTTTTTTTTGTTCCGTTCGGCCTTTGCGCGCATAGCGACCATAAGATCGTCAATATCATCGGGGGTAAGATCATCCTTTACATCCCCGTAAAAGGCAATCAGTTCATCTTTGACAGCCTGATTCTCATTTTGAGAGTCGGGCTGTTTTTCTTTTGAATCGGCATTCCCTAAAAGATAATCAACAGAAACACCGTAAAAAGCAGCGATTTCATTCACATAGCGTCGATAGGACTTGTTACGTCCATTCAGCCAGTTTGTGATGACATTGGGGTGAATTCCAAGATGCTCCGCAAGTTCTTTCTTGGCACCGTGCCGCGGCCCGATGCACTCAATGATTCTTTCTAACAATATATCCATACTACACCGCCTGATTTTGTGCATAAAAGACAAAACCACACAAAACACGCAAAGTGCCGTTGACACCAAACAAAATGCGTGGTATAGTATAGCCATACCACACAAAACACACAACAAACAAAACTGCTTTGTGTGATATGGACAGGTGGTTTTGTGATTTGTTTGATTTGCACTATTATCATATCACAAAACCAAACAAAACACAACTATAAATCTATACAAAGAAAGGAGGACGTTCATGGGGGAACTGTATACCTGCAAGGATGTAGCAGAACGGTACGGTGTTCAGATCATTACCGTATGGGAGTGGATTCGTAAGAAGAAGCTCGGTGCAATCAAAATCGGAAAGGAGTACAGGGTCAGCGCTGAAGACATCAAAGCGTTTGAGCGCTCCCGGCGGACGATTTGATTTTGAAGATGCCACATCAACAAGTGAGGGAGGTGAATTTGGTGGACGAAATGGTTGATAGACTGCTTGACATTCTAGCTGATAAATTAACTGAGCGCCTGAGCGCAGGACACAAAGAACTGTACACTGCAAAAGAGCTTGCAGAGCGGTACGGGGTATCATGCGCCACGATTCGCAGCAAGATGGCTGCCGGAGAGTTTGGAGAACTCGTTAGTGTCGGCGAGAGAACGCGGCTTGTGCCGTGGGCAGGAGTGCAGGCTTACGAATCTACACACACAGGAATGAGCACAAAAAGGACTTCGGAAAAGCATAAGGCCGTTTCGCATGGCAATCCGGGTCCGATTTGACAAATAAAAAGGCACCGTCCCGTTGCAGCAGGACGATGCCGAAAGGTGCGATGCGCCGAACCGCTTCAAGGAAAGGCTGCATCATCGTTTTTTAGTGTAACTTATTTCCGGCTGGAAATCAAGTACAAGAGAAAGTTTGTAGCTATGACCCACGAGGAACAGATTTCTTTGTTTGAAGCACTTGCGCTGAATGGCGCATGGAGCAACGCGGCCTGTACCGGATACTGCCTGCTGGCTATGCAGAGAGCCGGGCTTGACGAAAAGACCATCGAAAAGGTGCTGCATGAACTGCACTGGGCATTCGATGACACCAGCGTTGAACAGGCCGAGAAGATCTATTGCGGCGGGGAGGAGTAAAGATGCAGGAATTGCTGATGTTCATGTACCACCTCACCCCCGAACAGGCGGCGGCTCGTGTCCCGGTATTCCAGTTCTGGCTGACCGCTTTTGGAGCGGCACTGCTGATCTGGCTGGACAGCAAGGGCGTGTTCGATGGTTTGGGAGCATGGTTCGGCCGTGTTCTCCGTGATACCGCGGTAGGTGACCTGATCCGCAAGTTTATGTGATTTCGGGCTTGTCCCGGTTGTTTTTCTGAAAGAAAAGGAGATTTCAATGAAATACGGAAGAAGTTTGCAGGAGCTGGCGATTGAACTTGACCGGCAGGCCAAGGTCAAAAAGGACTACGTTGCCACGGCGGGCGCTATGCAGATGACCGCCGTCAACGAGAACTTTGACCTCGTGATCGGCAACACCCCGTTCCAGCTGAACGAAAATGCCCACCGCCAGCTGGGATTGCAACTGAAGATCCCGGCTCCCTACTACGAGCGGATGCGGGCAGAGAACCCCGGCTTGCTGATGGCAAACGTCAATGGCTGGTTCCAGCAGTCCCCGGACACCCGCCGCATGGTTCGTACCCTTGACGGCACCGCCCGCGCCATTCTCTCCGACCGCTACCGCCGCATCGACAACTACGAGGTTGCCCAGACGGTCCTGCCGATTATTTCTGAAATGCAGGGTGCCCGCATTGAAAGCTGTGAGCTGACCGATACCCGCATGTACATCAAGGTTGTCAATGAGCGAATCCAGACCGAGGTTGTGCCGGGTGACATTGTTCAGGCCGGCATCCTGATTTCCAATTCTGAGGTCGGCATGGGCAGCGTTTCCGTGAAGCCGCTGATTTACCGTCTTGTCTGTACCAATGGCATGGTGGCGGATGTGGGTGTTGGCAAGCGCCATGTTGGCCGCATCAATGAAAGCGTGGATGGCGATTTCGGGATTTTCCGGGATGAGACCATCGAAGCCGATGACCGGGCGTTCCTGATGAAGATTGAGGACACCGTTCGGGCGGCGGTCGATGAAGCCCGGTTCAATGCACTGGTGCAGAAACTCCGGGATGCCAAGGAAGCGCCCATTCTCCCGGCGGCGGCTCCCAAGGTGGTTGAGCTTGCGGCCAAGGAGTTCAACATCCGCCAGAACGAGAGCGAGGGCATTCTGGGGCATCTTATCGCGGGTGGTGACCTTTCCCTCTATGGTCTGGCAAACGCTGTCACACGGCACGCGCAGGACGTGCAGAGCTACGACCGCAGCACTGAACTGGAAGCCACCGGCTACAAGATCATCACCATGCAGCCCTCGCTGTTGAAGCGCTGGAATGAGGAGGTGAGTACCGTATGAGCGACAGACACATGAATGCCAGGCCCAAAAGGCTGACCCGCAAGCAGAAAGAAGCCCTTTCTGCACAGGGATGGGATTCCCGCCTGTACCTCTGCGTCCGGGATGCCCCGGATCACATGGTTCTTCTGAACCGTACCACTGGCAAGACCGTTATGTTCCACAAGTAAACCCACCAAGAGAAAAGGAGTAAACATTATGATTCGCAATCCCAACGACATTCAGGATGGCGCAAAGAAAATCCGTATGCTGATTGCTGGCTACCCCGGCATCGGCAAGTCCACTCTGGCCCTGTCCGCACCCCGTCCGCTGCACATCGACTGTGATTTCGGCATTGACCGCATCGAGCCCCGGTATCGTATGCCGTACATCCAGCCCCGCAGCTATGACGAGATCCTGAACGACCTGAAACCGGAGAACCTCAACGACTTTGAGACGCTGGTGTTTGATACCGCCGGTAAGCTGATTTCCCTGATGGGCCTGTGGGCTATCAAGCAGAACCCCAAGTACGGCCAGCGTGATGGCAGCCTGTCCCTCAAAGGTTACGGCTTCGTAGGTCGTGAGTTCGTTCGGCTGATGGACTACTGCTTCTATGAGTTGAAGAAGAACATCGTGGTCGTTTTCCACGCCACTGAGGAAAAGGATGGCGACAACACCCGCCTCCGCATCAAGGTCGAGGGTCAGACCAAGAACAACGTCTGGGAGCCTATGGATCTGGGCGGCTTCGTGGAGATGTACGGCAACGACCGCACCATTGGCTTCTCCAACTGCGAGAAGTATTTCGCCAAAGGCACCCGTGGCATCCACGGCATCTACAAGATTCCGGCCCTCACTCCCGGCAGCCAGAACGACTTCCTGACCAAGCTGTTCGAGGAGTACAACAGCAAGGCCGCCGAGGAAGTAGCTGCAAACGCCAAGGAGAACGAGGCGTACGAACAGGTTATGCAGGAGGGCAGCAAAATCATTGCTGGCATCAAGGATGCAGACACCGCCAATGCCGCTATGCAGCCGTTCAAGGGCTTGCAGCATCACCTGACTTCCAGCCGGGAACTGAACGCTATGTGGAAAGCCAAAATCGCTGCCCTCGGTCTGGCATTCGATTCCAACGCGGTCAAGTACGTTCCCAAATCCGCAGAGGAGGCGCAGTAAATGGCTGCATACCTCATTACTCACTCGCTGCTGTCCTCGTGGCTGCACCTTATCCGGGAGAATCCCTACGAGGATTTGACCACCGAGGGCGACCCTCTGGCGGAATTCATGCTGGTTCTGAAACGTGAACCTACACCTCGCACAGAGGCCATCGGACGAGTGAAAATCCTGTCCGGGCATAACGATAGTCTGCTGCCGATCGGCATTCCTACCGAACTCCGCGAGGATGCAAAAGGCCTTTTTATGAGCGCCAAAATCAGTGATACCACTCTCGGCAGGGATGTGAAGACGCTGATCCATGACGGCGTTCTGTGCGAACTCTCCATCGGCTATGACCCGGTTGTGTTTGACTACGATGAGAACGGCATCCGCCACCTCCGCGAAGTCAAGCTCTGGGAAATCAGCGTTGTCACATTCGGCAACCTGCGCCTGTCTGCAAAGCGTCTGGAAGCCATTGTTCCCCAGACCCGCGAACTGCTGATGAGCACCAAGTACAGCGCCGATGAACTGTTCGCCGCTGATCTGTCCCGCCGTATGCAGCTCGGCCTTGACTGGGGCGCTCTGTACGGCACCGGCGGCGAGTTCCAGCCCACCGGCATGCTGCTCCGGCAGATAAACGTGCAGACATTTCGGCACAGTGGGATGCTCTGCCCGGCTGGGAGCAGCTGCACACAGCGGGGAGAGAGATCGGAGCACTTCTCACCAAAGGCCGCCGCATTGCCGCTGTTGGTACGCCGCTCTGCCTGACAGAACTGGACAGCGGCGTACTTGCCGCGCTGGAAGCCGAAGGCGAACAGGTGCTTCGCGCCCCACTCAGCGAGGCACTCTGGTTTCTGTGGAAAGACAATTTGGATGAAAACAAACCATCGGCTGGTTGGCTTGACCAGATGCAGAGGCAGATGCAGACCCTTGGTAATGAACTTGGATCGCACAGTGCCTTTGCGGAAGACGCTGAAACACTGTTCCTCATTGCGGACTCTGCCTTGCCGAATTTTTCAGGCGGGAACGGTCGATATCGGTACGCCAAGGCCGTGGAGCTTTCTAACCGTACCAATACAGTGCTGACCCTTGCACCCCGGTATGAAAATACAGCGATGATTCTGGATATGCGCGGCCTGCACGATGCCTGTCGGGCTCCGCTGTTCCAGATTTCCCTTGATAATGACTGGGATGAAACTGCATGGAGCCGCCTGCGTTCGTTCCTCTACTACTGCTGAATCTGGCAGACGCAAAGAACCCGTCCGGTACGTCCGGACGGGTTCTTTGCGTCAGTTATGAAACAGAAAATCGCTTATTCGATGACCAGCAGCAGGCTCATTTTGAATTTGCCCTGTGCGGTAACGCTGTGCAGGCCGTTCTTATCGAAGCGGAAGCTCTCGCCTGCGTTCAGCTCGTAATCCTTGCCCTCATAGCCAATAATGGCCTTGCCTTCGAGGGCGGTCAGGATGGCATTGCCGGGAGCACGGTGCGGAGTCAGGCCAGTGCCCTCGTCAAAAGCCATCAGGACAAATTTCATGTTGTCTGCATGAGCGATGTCCAGATTGGCGATGCTGCCCTCTTCATAAGAAATGAGGTTCTTCAGTTCGGTGGGCTGGCCTGCCTTGATGATGTTGTTCATGGTAAAATTCTCCTTTTTCAAAATGATTTCGGTATAGATCATTCCACTGTCGGTTTTTGTGCCGCACAGTGTTTTCGGCGGTACATACAGCACTTCTCCGGGTTTGACAGACACTTCCTGCCCATCGACTCCCAGAAGAAACTTGCCGTTTCCCTCACCACCCAGATAAAGAGTGGTGCAGTCATAGTATTCCGGGGTAATAGAAGTGCCTGCGCCCAAGGAAAACCATGTTATCGGCACTCCATAGCCCAGTCCGGAAGGTCGGGAAACGGTCATAGCGTCCCGGATCGGGCGAACCTGGGAAAGTGTAAAAGGGACATTGTTCTTCATACAGCAGTTTCCTCCCGCAGAGCAACCGGAACGATGCTGCGCACCGACCGCCCCTGATAATGCAGTTCATCCACCAGCACCTGAACATCAAAAGAATACGAGATGTTCTCCTCGTTCAAGATCTCCGCAGCTGGACCGTAGAAAAATTCGCCTTTGCGGTTCAGCATCAGGACTTCGTCCGCTACGCTCATGGCATTGGTGGGATAGTGGGTATTCATGATGGCACTGATGCCGGATTCATGCGCCAGCCGCTCCACCATATTCAGTACTAAGATCTGATTGTGGAAATCCAGACCGGTTTCCGGCTCGTCCAGAATGATGAGCTTCGGCTCGTTGATGAGGGCACGGGCAATGAGCACCATTTGTAGTTCACCGCCGCTCATCCGGTTGCAGTCCTTGTTGGCAAGACGGGTGATCCCCACTCGTTCCATCATGGCTTCCGCCATTTCGATTTCCTCTTTGCCAGGTTGCTGAAAGGTTCCGAGATGCGCACTGCGCCCCAGCAGAACCATTTCCAGACCGGTGTAGGAAAAAGCGAAACCACGGGACTGCGGAATGTAGGAGATCGTGCTCCAGACATCCTTCGGCTTGAGGGTGTGGATATCCTTCCCATAAAATAGGGTTTTTCCGCTGTGCCATGGCAGCAGACCGATCATGCACTTGAGCAGGGTGGTTTTACCAATGCCGTTTGGACCAAGAGTCGCAAGGATGTGGCCTTCTTCCAGACGCAAATTGATATTTTCGAGAATCACAGGCTGCTTCGGGTAGCCGAAGGCGGCCGTCTGGGCTTCTGCTGGGAATCAATGCGCGGTTTCGGGTAGCCGAAGCAGCCGTTCTGCACTTCCAAGATCATTGCAGATTGCTCCTTGTTTTATTCAACAGAGAAATAAACGCCGGTGCACCGATGATAGCGGTGAGGATGGAAAGAGGCAGCTCGATAATGCTGATGCTGCGGGACAGGGTGTCGATCAGGATCATAAAGCTGGCTCCCAGACTGAGACTGAGGGGCACCACATAACGGTTGTTGCTTCCAACCAGCATCCGGGATGCGTGCGGGATCAGCAGACCAATCCAGCCCACCTGACCGCACATGGAAACGGCTGAAGCCGTGACCAGCGTAGATGCAACAATAAACAGCATCCGGGTCTGTTTGATGTTGATGCCGCTGGCACGAGCCTCGTCATCACTCAGTGAAAGGATGTTCAGCCGCCAGCGCAGCAGATAGATGATGATGATTCCAGCAACGATAAGTGGGCAGCCAATCAGGATCTTCTGGTAACTGGCACTGGTAAAGCTGCCCATGAGCCAGTAGGTGATCTCCGGCAGCTTGTCCTGCGGATCGGCAGTATATTTCAGCAGCGAACCCAGTGCGTTGAACAGAGAGGATGCAATCGTACCGGCCAGCACCAGATAAGCCATAGAACGCCCATCACTCTTGCCTGCGACTTTCAGAGTAAAACAGACGGAAATCAGGCCAAAGGCCAAGGCGATGAGCTGCGTTTCCAGAATACTGCAAGACAGGATAATAGCAAAAATTGCACCCACACAGGTGCCGCTGGTTACACCCAAAATATCCGGTGTGGCAAGCGGATTGGAGAATAAGGATTAATAGGTATTGCCTGCACAAGACAGACCTGCGCCGACGATGATGGCCGTCAGAATGCGGGGCAGCCGCAGATTGATGACGATGGAGTAGTTCTGTACATTTGAGGTGCTCTCACCCGTCAGAGCAGTGCGCAAAGCTGTGAGAACTTCGCCTACCGGAACATTCATTCGCCCAAAGCACAGGCAGATGAGTGCGGTCACAAGGGGAAAAGCGAACATCAATACCACGGCCAGAGGAGTGAACCGGCCTTTTTTTATCCAGATGGTATCTTTCATCAGTACAGCAGCATTTCCTCCAACTCGTCATCTGTCACATCGTAGCCGTACCATGTCTTGTAATATTCCTTGATGGTATCGCCCAGCGGATAATCGGCAAAAGCATCCGGGTAGGTGTTGCAGGCCAGCCATGCCAGCACCAGCGGAGCATCCGGATTCGGGGTGAACCAGTTCCACATACCCAGCGTAGTGTTGTAGACCCGGCCGCTCTTCACGGCAGTCAGGGTGGAGAAGTCAGCACCGTCCACATTCCCGCTCAGCACGTCCTCGGCGCGCAGGGGCTGCAGGCCGGGACCATCCAAGAAAAGAATATCGGGATCCCAACTATAAATCTGCTCCATGCTGGCCTGTGCAAAGCCAGTGGCTTCCAGTGCCTTGTCTGTTACGCCCAGACGCTTCATCCAGTAGGTGCCAAAGGTGCCCTGACCGGATACCTGCGGCACACCGTCTGCATACTTCCACAGAATCAGCGCACTGGGACGATCCGTTTGAGGAATTTCCGCAATACGGGCTTCCACATCGGTCACGATCTCATCACCGGCAGCAACAAAGGCGTCGGTCTTGCCCGGTTCGTTGAAGATCTGCTCCAGCAGCTTCAGCCACTCTTCGTAACGTTCAATGGGATCAGCTTCCGTAGATGCGCCCACAGTAGCGAAACCGATGGAGGGGATTCCGCTGGCCTTCAGGATTTCGGCATGGGAGGAGTTGCCAGCATTGTACAGGATAACATCAGGGTTCAGTTTCATGATCTCCTCGATGTTCAGGTCGCTCTGAGCATAGACCGTATCGCTGGACTCCAGAAGCTCCGGGGCGATATTCTTCAATACAGTGTCAGAAATGACCGACTTGAAAGAGCCGCAGTAACCCACGATGTAGGGAGCACTGCCCTCAAAATAAGCCATGTAGGTGGACAGGATTGGAATCTGGTCGATGACGACACGGGTGACCTTATTAGGCACTTCTACTTCGTTGCCGCCGTGGTCTACGACGGTATGGGTACCGGTCTCATCCATAGATGCGGCAGAGAAAGTTGCTTCGCTGGATACAGCGGAAGAAGCCACAGAAGAAGCCGTGCTGCTGGAAGAAGAACCGCAGGCGGCCAGAACACCGGCTGCACTTACAGCAGCCATGGCAGTGATAAACGAACGACGAGAAATCTTTTTCATGGAAAACTCCTTTGATAAATCAATGGTTCTTTGGTTGTGGCAGTTAGTTAGCAATAACCAACCGCAGAGCATTTTATCAAATTCACTTTCCTTTGTCGGTTGCTATGGCAACGGCAGCGCAAATTTATGTGATGGTAAAAATAGCCACAAAAACAGGGTGCGCCCCTGAATAGGACGCACCCTGCCATCGCTTTGATTCGTTGATAACAACCGTGAATTGCATATCGCAAATCGGTCGTTGAGAATTGCGCTGTTTGTAAAACTTGCGATTAAGACCACAGACAACAGCGATATGTACAACAGGGAGTTCCCCAGAGCAGAGTTCCCATAAAACAGTATTTGCAAAAGTTCCCTAAATGGGGAAGATTTGGCGTGACTTCGGTCACGCCTTTTCTTTTGCTTCCAGTTC
>OAUV01001328.1_pt1 | contig 14731 bp, 8 predicted proteins | sample 1516841 | NCBI WGS metagenome assembly OAUV01 (sample SAMEA2580044, study PRJEB22360) | human gut metagenome | biome: human gut; feature: human-associated habitat; material: faeces | place: Denmark | collected 2008/2010 | reverse complement strand
AAACGAATCGCCCGTCACATCAATTTCGACTTCGCCGTCCACAACATATTTCTCCGTCGTAAAGTACGGGCAGGAAGCCAGCGCGCACTTTGTGCCTCCGGGAATCTCCTCCGGCTTGCCCTGCTTGTCGGACGTGTCGCTCGGGGTCAGCTTGGAAACGTCAATGGCCTTATCAATATGCAGTTCACGCAGCTTGCCGTCCGCACCGCGGCGGCCGTAGTCGTACACGCGGTATGTCGTGTTGGAATTCTGCTGAATTTCGCAAATGAGAATTCCCGCGCCGATTGCGTGGATCGTACCGGACTGAATGAAGAACACGTCGCCCTTCTTCACGTCGGCCTTGTAGAGCACATCCGTCAGCGTGTTGTCTTCAATGCGCTTTTTGAATTCCTCTTTTGTCAGCGCACGGTTCACGCCGAAGTACAGCGAAGCACCCGGCTCGCAGTCCACAACGTACCACATCTCGGTCTTGCCGTATTCGCCCTCCACGCGCAGCGCATATTCGTCGCTCGGGTGCACCTGCACAGAAAGCGGCTGCTTCGCATCGATGAACTTGATAAGCACCGGGAACTCCTTAAATTTCGCACCGTTCACACCGAGCGCCTTCGCACCGACTTTTTCCAAATACTCGCCGAATTTCAGCCCGTCGTATTCACCGCCGTCTATCACGCTCTGGCCCGCCGGGTGCGTAGAAAGCTCCCAGCTCTCCGCAACCTTTTCATAGTCGCACTTTTTGCCGTAAACGTCGCGCAGCTTTGTGCCGCCCCACAGATAGTCCTTAAATGCCGGGGATAATTTCTCAATCTTCATATTCATTCGTTCCTTTCAAACTGTTTTATATCAAAATTTATCGTCTTGTCGATTCTTTCTCGTGCAGCGGCATATCGAGCACAAGCGGCTGCTCCGGGTCGCTGCTGCGCAGCATGTGGATGAGCTTATTCGCCGCGGCTCTGCCCATCTCCACCTTCGGGTGCACAAAAGAGGTAATCTTCACCGGCGAGTATTCCGAAATGCTCGAATCGTCAAACCCGATGACGAGAACATCCTCGGGCACGCGCACATTGTGCTTCTGTAAGAGGTCAATCACCCCATACGCAATCTGGTCGTTGTAGCACACAATGCCGTCACACCCGCGCAGGCGCTCAAACATGTAGTCGCTGTTGTCGGGGCGAAAAAGCCTGCTGCGCTCGGCCGTCGTGTACCAAACCACATTGTCGTCGCCAAGGACGCATCCGTTGTGGATAAGCCCCTCGGAAAAGCCCGCGTAGCGCCCGTGGCCCTGCATGTCGTCAGATTTAAACACGCCGCCGATACGTCTGCATCCCTTTTCAATCAAGAGGTCGACCGCCTGCAAGCCGGCCTTGCGGTCGTCCGTCACCACGTAAACGGAATCGGGTAAATCGCGGTAATAGCTGTTGAAAAACACCACCGGCACACCCATTTTTTCAAGCCTGCGGTAAAGCTCCACGTTCGGGTTCGGGAACGCCGTCTTCGTGCCCTCCACAATCACTCCGTCCACGCGGCGGGAGATGAGCGACTGCAAAATGCGCGCTTCCTCCTCCACGTGGTTGTTCGTCACATTCAGGGTCAAATCATAGCCCGCGTTCGTCAGCGTCTCCTCAATGCCGCGGATGATCGTCGGAAAAATATAGTCGGAAATATACGTCGTCACAATGGCGATGCTGTTGCCGCGCGGCGTGCGTCGGCTCTCGGAGCTGATATACGTGCCGCTGCCGCGTCTGCGTTCAATGAGCCCCTCCTGCTCGAGGACGGAAAGCGCCTGCCGCACGGTCTGGCGGCTGTACCCGAACTGATCGGAAAGCGTGTTTTCAGATTCCATGCGTTCGCCGGGCTCATATTCGCCGTTTTTGATCTTCTCCTTGATGGTATCCACCAGAAAGCGATATTTCGCAGTTTTCTTTTCTGTGTCTGCCATGTCATCGTTCCTTTCAAAAAGGATACCTGTTTGCACAGGTTCAATACAACCTTATTATAAAAAGCCGTACAACTTTTTGCAATACCTTTCGCAAAATTTGTACGGACTTATTTTCAAGATATTTTGCAAAAGCACCGGAAAGTACGAAAATTTTGAGGAAAAACGCCGCCGCACAGCCCAAAAAGCCATGCAGCGGCAAACATTCCATTTCTTCACTTTCAGCCGAGCATCGCATTGATTTCCGCAAGCACACGCTCATACGCTTCGTTCAGCTTTGCGGCTTCCTCTTCCGTGCCGTCCAGCTTCGCCGTTTCGTACTCTTCAAGCAGCTCCGCAGCATCCTGCTGCAAGCGGTCAAGCGTATCTGCGCTCACAGCGTTTTCGATCTCCGTCTCGACTTCCTGCTGTTCCGTCAAGCCCTGCGCCCAATCCGTCTTGGTGTCCGCTTCTGTCTGACGCACTGCGGTAGCATTCATGGCATCCGGGTCGGTCACGTTCGCCTCCGTTTTCGGCGGCACAGCACACGCGGTCAGCAATCCCATCAGTAAAACAAGTAAAATTACAACGGTTCTTTTCATAGCAAATTCTCCCTTCCTCATTGTACCGGAATCGCTTATATTAAAACCATCGGACTCAACTCCTTTATTTAACTAAAGTATACTGTATTCAAGTCTTTTTGTCAATAATTTTACACAGATTCATTCGTATAATCCCTGCATTTTTGTACTTTTAGTCTTTGCCTCTCATTCGTACTTTTTCCCTCTGTTCAGCATAAAAAGGCGGCATTGCCGCCTTTCGGGAGACCCCCTAATTGGGTCTCCCACGTGCAAACAGTCCACTGGGCTGTTTGCACGCAACTACACAGAAAAACCGCCGTGCGGAAAAGCTCCCACACGGCGGCTCTGATTTATCAAAATTTTGCCCGTCTTATTCCACGGTCAGGTCAAACTTAAACGTGAACGTCTCGTCGTCAAACTGCATCGCCTTCGCAAGGCGCGGACCGCAGCTGTTGGAGCCTACGCCGCTCATCTTGCAGTCGAAGCAGAACACATTGTCGGGGCTTTCCGTAAGCTCGTAATTGTGCATCTTCTCCGTCATTTCCTCCTGCGTATAGTGCGAAAGGTTGAACGAGAAGTCCTCCGGACTCGTCACGGTCACAGCGCCCGCGCCGTCCGTGATCGTCCCCCGCGCACAGCCGAAGGGGCTGCCGTTCTCCTGCGGCTTCACGTAGTCCTCAAAAAGGTCGTCCGCCGTCTGCGCAAAGTGACCCAGCGAAGACGCATGGTGCTTGTCGCAGTACGATTCATACGGGCCGTAGCCGTAATATTCCGCCGTGTCAAACGACTTCGGCAGGAACATTCTAAGGCCGAATCTCGGCAGGAACGGACGCTCCATGTCGCGCTTACCGTTGATCTCCGCTCTTACCTTGCCCTCGGCGTCCACCGTAAAGCGGCAGTCAAGGTGCAGGAACGGTCTGCGGTACACCGCCGCAAGGCTCAGCTTGCAATCGATCACAACAACGCCGTCTTCCTCTTTCGCGTTGCAGGCATAGACTTTTATCGCGGGTTCGTTGTAGCCGGCCTGCTCCCATTCCTTGCGCACAAACTGGTCGTTGTCCGTCGGTGCACGCCACACATTCCACGTCATCGGGCGGGTCATGATGTTCACATTGTTCTTCACCATAGACGTAAACACGCCCTCGGTCTTCGAGAACACATAACGGAAGCTGTCGCCCGTCACCGTCACGGCGCGGCTGTCCTCCTCCGCAACAACAAAGCCCTTTCTAAGCGCTTCTTCCTTGCGTGCCCCGCGGGAAACGATCAGCTGGTCAAAGCCGAGCGGGTGTCCCTTCTCAAAGAACACGCTGTCGTTCTTCTTCGCGCTGTACTGCAGAAGCACCGCCACGTCGCCCTCCGTCGGAATTGCATCCGGCAGCGTAATGACACCGCTTTCGTGCGGGGCAATCTTGATGTCGTCCATCACGCCGCAGGCCACCGTATCGCCGTCCTGCTGAATTTCCCAGGAAAGCGTCAAAAATTCTTCCGTGTTCGTAAAATCGCGGTAATTCGTCAGCTGAATTTCCCCCGTTTCGCGGTTCACAAGCGCCGCGCGCACCGGGCGAATGACGTTTTTATATTCGAGTAAACCCGTATGCGGTGTACGGTCGGGGTACACAAGGCCGTCCATGCAGAAGTTGCCGTCGTGCGGATATTCGCCAAAATCGCCGCCGTAGCGGAAAATATCGCGGTTGTCGGGCGTCGTACCGCCGTAAACGGCGTGGTCGCACCATTCCCAAACAAAGCCGCCCATAAAGCGGTCATACTTCATGATAAGCTGCTGGTACTGCTCCGCATCTCCGGGGCCGTTACCCATCGCGTGGATGTACTCGCAAAGCACCAAGGGCTTTGTGTACTTCGGGTCGACCATATATTCATCAATCCACTCCGGCGCCGAGTACATGCGGCTCTCCGTCGTCAGGGAAGACAGGTCGTTCTTGTGGCCGCGCGCATCGTAATACGTATTCTCGTAGTGCGTCAAGCGGGACGGGTCATATTCGCGCACCCATGCGCCGGCCTTCTCAAAGCTCGGGCCCCAGCCGGTCTCATTGCCGTAAGACCACATCAGCACGCACGCGTTATTCTTGTCGCGGATGACGCTGCGCTGAATTCTGTCCATAATCGCCTTGTCGAAAATCGGGTTCAGTGCGTTGTCCGCGTATTCGTCCATGCCGTAGCCGCCGGTCTGCGCCGCCGCACCGTGGCCCTCAATGTCCGCCTCGGCAATAACATAGAAGCCGTATTCGCTGCAAAGCTGTAAGAACCACGGCGCGTTCGGGTAGTGGCTTGTGCGCACTGCGTTGATGTTATGCTGCTTCATCAGGAACAGGTCGCGCTTCGCCTGCTCGCGGCTGATGGTGTAGCCCGTCACCGGGTCGCTGTCATGGCGGTTCACGCCGCGCAATTTGATTTTCACATTGTTGAAATACAGAACGCTGTCGCGGATCTCAATTTTGGAGATGCCCACCTTCTGCTCGATCACTTCATCCGCCGTGCGGAACACGATCGTGTACTGGTACGGGTCCTCGGCATTCCAAAGATGCGGGTTTTCGAGCGCAAAGTTCGGCTCCGCGCCCGCCGTGCTTTCGAGCAGAGCGCCCTCGGCGTCATACAGCTCCGCCGTCACGTCCGGCAGCCCGATAAAGTCCATCTCCACGCGGATATCCGCATGGGAAAGGTCATCGCTCACCGTCGTCTTTACAAAGTAATCGCGGATGTGCGCCAAAGGTCTGCGAATGAGGTACACGTCACGGAAAATACCGCTCATGCGCAGCTTATCCTGGTCCTCCAGGTACGAGCCGTCACACCACTTTACAACCAGCACCGCCACGGAGTTTTCACCCTCGTTCAGTAAATCGGTGATGTCAAACTCGCTCGTCGAGTGCGAAACCTGGCTGTACCCTGCAAACTGCTCGTTGATCCACAGATAGAAGCAGGAGTCCACGCCCTCAAAGTTCAAATAAATTTTCTGCGTCAGGTCTTCCGCGTTCATGTAGAAGCGGCGCAGATAAAGACCGCAGGGGTTCTCGTCCGGCACATACGGCGGGTCATACGGGAACGGATAGCGCACGTTCGTGTACTGGTGGCGGTCATAGCCCGCATTTTGCCAGCAGGACGGCACCTCAATCTCGTCCATATCCTCCTCGTCAAAGCAGATCTCACCCTCGGAGCCCTCCGGGAACACGTCTAAAAACGAGTCAAAATACCGAAACGACCATGTGCCGTTCAAAAGGCACACTCTTGTGGATTCTTCCCCGTCCTCCGGTGCCTTTGGCAAGAAGTAGCTGCGGTTTTGGCAGGTACCCACGTGCAGCACGTCCGGATTTTCGTGCATTTTCTGAAATTCCATTATCAATACCGTTCCTTTCCTGCGTGAAAACGTTTTCCACGCGTGTGTTGAAACACTCCAAAATTCAGTTGAAGCGATTTAGAACCTATGCTATAATGAGCGTACACAGATGGGGATTTTCCGCATCCCCTCTGCTACAAGATTACATGAAAAAAAGGTGCGGGTCAAGCCCGTAACCAAATAAATTTTGAGAAAGGAACAAAAACCATGACGATACAAATTCTGCTCGCCGCCCTGTTCCTTGCGGCAGTGCTGTGGCTCGGCTTTCGTGCCGCGCCGGAAACGGAGGGCGCCCCCGTCCGCCGCGCCCGTATAAAGGAAGCTACGGTCTTCGGCCTGCCCCCCGTACCCGTCTTCTGCGCCGTGCTCGCTTTAGGGCTTATCCTGCGCTTTATTCTGGGCTACAACATCAACGGGTTCGAGGCCGACATCTCCTGCTTTAAAGCGTGGGCCGCCTATACGCACGATTACGGCTTTAATAACATGTATTACCGGGACTTCTTCCTCGATTATCCCCCCGGCTATCTCTACGTGCTCTACATCATCGAGGCGTTCCGCCGCCTGTTCGGTGTCGATCAATACGCGCAGAGCTATACGCTCATGATAAAGCTCGCGCCCATTTTGTCGGACATCGCCTGCGCCGCGGCACTTTGGGTACTTGCCCGCAAAAAGCTCGGTGAAAAAAGCGCACTCCTTATTGCGTTTGCCTATCTTTTCTGCCCCGCCGTCATCGTCAATTCCTCCGTCTGGGGTCAGGCCGATAGCTTCTGCGCGCTTCTGCTCCTCTGCACACTGCTGCTTCTCTGGTACAACCACACGCCGCTCGCCGCGTTCGTCTACGGCTTCGGCATCTTAAGTAAGCCGCAGATGCTCATTTTCGCACCGGTGCTCATTTTCTGGGTCATCCGCAAAAAGGACTGGAAAAACCTCGTCCTCGGGCCCATCATCGCCCTTGTGACGATTCTCCTGTTCTCCACACCGTTTATAAAGAATTTCGATTACCTGAAGCTCATCGAAATCTACACCGGCACCATCGATTATTATAATTACTACACCATCAACGCCTATAACGTCTGGGCACTCTTCGGGCTCAACTGGGCTGCCCTGCCGGAACACAGCACTTGGCTGCAATTCGGCGTGCCGCTCGCAACCGTCCTCGCAGGCCTCTTACTGCTGAAATCGAAGCGCGACGACGCCGTTTTCGCCTGCCCCACCGTTTTGATGTTCACGGTCTACATTTTCTGCGTCAAAATGCACGAGCGTTATCTGTTCCCCGTGCTCCTGTGCCTGCTGCTCACCTACGTTTTCACAAAGGAAAATCGCTTCCTGCTCCTGTTCGCGGGCACATCCACGGTGCATTTTTTGAACGTTGCCTATGTGTTGTACCTCAATAACGCCTACATTTCCCCCACGTCTATTCAAATCCTGTTTCTCTCCGCGCTGCACGTGCTCCTGTACGTTTATATGCTCTATACCACGTACCGCTGCTTTATTTCCGAAAAAGCCCTGCGCCCGCTCCCTGCGTTTAAAACGCAGAAAGCCGCCTCGACCGAACAGCACACAAAGCCCGCCGCAGCGCCCGAATTCTCCCTCATCACCGACAAGAATCATAACGTCCGCCTGACGCGTGTCGATCTTCTCTGCATCGCCGTCGTTACCCTCCTTTACGGCATCGTCGCGTTCACGAATCTCGGTGATCACGAGACCGCCAATACGACATGGACGCCCCAAAACGGCGAATCCGCCGTCTTTGAGACCGACGACGCGTACAGCGAAATTTTCTACCTGCCCGGCATCGCCCCCGCGGATAACGGCATCGGTCAGCGCGTCGGCACCAATATGAAGATTGAGGTTTCAAACGATCAAACCAACTGGACGACCGCCGCCGAAAACACGGACGGCAGCGTCTATGCGTGGAAAAACGTCTCCGTCGCCGCCGTCGGCAAATATATCCGCATCACATCGATGTGCGACGACCTCGCCATCAACGAGTTCGCGCTCAAAAAGACAGACGGCACCGGCTTTGCAACGCTCACCGCCGTCTCCGGCAACGCGTGGCAGCTCACGGATGAGCAAAACACCGTCCCGCTCTACCCAAGCTACATGAACTCCACCTATTTCGACGAAATCTACCACGCCCGCACCGCCTACGAGCACATTTTGGGACTCGAGCCATACGAAAACACGCACCCCACGCTCGGCAAGCTCATCATCTCGGTCGGCATTCGCATCTTCGGCATGAACCCGTTCGGCTGGCGCTTCATGGGCACGCTGTTCGGTGTTCTGATGCTCCCTGCGCTCTACCATTTCTTAAAGCGCCTCTTTGGCTCCACGTTCCTCTGCACCGCCGGTACCGTCCTCTTTGCGTTCGATTTCATGCACTACGTCCAAACACGCATCGCGACCATCGATACCTACGCCGTGTTCTTCATCATTTTAATGTACGACGCCATGCTCGTGTTTATTCAGCACGATTTAAAAACCGACAGCTTCAAAAAGCTCCTGCCCCCGCTGCTTTTAAGCGGCATCTTCATGGGGCTCGGCATCGCAAGCAAGTGGACGGTCGCCTATGGCGCAGTCGGCCTCGCCGTGCTGTTCTTCGGCAAGCTCATCGTCTCTTACCGCGAAGAGAAAGGCCACGCCGCCGTGCAGAAAGCGCTCCTTAATAAATCCATAAAGCTCTGCCTCTGGTGCTGCCTGCTGTTCATCGCCATTCCGTTCGGCATCTACTTTACGGCGTTCCTGCCGCTCACCACATTGCCGCATAACCGCTACGATGTTTTCGGCCGGTTCATCGCGTACCAAACGCATATGTATAATTACCACTCCACGCTGCAGGCGACCCATCCGTTTGAGTCCCCGTGGTATCAATGGCCGTTCGACATCCGCAACGTATGGTACTACGGCAATTACAGCGCCGACAGCGAGGGCCACATCCGCACCATTTCGGTGCTCGGCAACCCGCTGTTCTTCTGGGCGTGCGTGCCCGCCACCGTGTACGCGTTCGTAAGGGCCGTAAAACGGCACTCCCGTACCGCGCTCATCTGTGTCATCGGCTTCTTGTCCGCGTATCTGCCGTGGGTACTCGTGCCGCGCTGCACGTTCATTTACCACTATTTCACTGCCGTGCCGTTTATTCTCATCGCGCTCCTCATCGCGTATCAGCGCCTTGAAGAAACAGCTTCCCTGCGCCGCGTCGTCTTCACAAAAGGCGCCGTCACGCTCACAGTCGGCAGAATTCTCCTGCTTGCCTGCGTCCTCGTGCACATTCTTATGTTCATCGCGTTCTACCCCGTGCTCACCGGTACCCTCACCACGCAGAACTACGCCAACGCTTTAGAATGGCTCCCCAGCTGGTTTTTTATCTAACGTAAACCACAGTATATATAAAAAGGGCGGCACAAAGCCGCCCTTCAAGAACCCCCTTGATAGGGTTTCTTACGAAGAACCGTCCCCCGGACGGTTCTTCTATTTTCCTGATCTTGCGTTTGGCAAAAGTATTTCGAGCTCTGCGGAGCTCGACCAAAGGCCTTGCCTTTGGAATCCACGACCTTTTGAAAAAGGTCGTCGAAAACTTTATTTGCCCGCTCTATTTCAGCTCACTTACCCCTTCACCGACTCCGTCGCCGCCGCACTGTTCACCGGCTTATCGAGGTTCTTAATCTCCTTGTTGTAGAGAATTACAAAGAATACAACCGTCACAATGAGCGAAATAAATTCGGAGATTGGGAAGCAGAACCACACAGCGCCGAGGCTGATTTTCGAGAGCAGCCACGCCGCCGGCACCAGCACAACCAGCTGACGCATCACAGACTGCACAAGGCTGTACATGCCGTGGCCCGTCGCCTGAAACAGCGTCGAAAGCGCAATGCCGATCGCCGCCATCGGGAAGTGGATCGCGATGATTCTAAGCGCCGAGTCGCCGATCTCGTGCAGCTCCGGCGTCGCGTTGAAGATGGAAATCAGCGTGCCCGGGCAGATTTCAAACACGATAAGACCCGCAATCTCAATAATAAGCGCAATCACGCAGCCGATCTTCACCGCACCCGTCACACGCTTCTTGTCGCGCGCACCGTAGTTGTAGCCCATAATCGGCATGAGCCCCTGCGTCAAGCCGAACACCGGCATAAACACAAAGGACTGCAATTTAAAGTAAACACCGAACACATTCACGGCCACTGCGGAAAATCCTGCCAAAATGCCGTTCATTGCCATGGTCATCAGCGTGCCGATGGCGTTCATCACGATGCTCGGCAGACCCACAACGTAAATGTCCTTCATCGTCTTGCCGTGGAAACGGAAGCCCTTAAATTCCAGCGCAATCGCGTGGTTGCCGAAAAACAAAATGCAAAGGCCCACAATCATCGAAAGGATCTGGCCGCCAACCGTCGCATACGCCGCACCGGCCACGCCCATGTTGAAGTTGAAAATGAGGATCGGGTCAAAGATGATGTTTGCCACCGCGCCCACAAGCTGAATGATCATCGGCATCACCATGTTGCCCGTCGCCTGTAACATTTTTTCAATGACCGCCGCAAAGAAGAAGCCGAACGATGCTACCGTCACAATCGTGATGTACGTCGTGCCCATGCTGAGCACTTCCGCGTCCTGCGTGTAAAGCGCCGTAAACGGACGCGCCACGATCGCACCGAAAACCGCAAAGACCACATACGTGATTGCAGAAAGAATAATGCCGTGCGTCGCCGCGTTGTCCGCCGCCTCCTGGTCGCGCTCGCCGAGTCTGCGGGAAATGAGTGAGCTCACGCCCACGCCGGTGCCCACGCCGAATGCCACCAACAGGTTCTGAATCGGGAACGCCAGCGAGACCGCCGTCAGTGCGTTTTGGCTCACCTGCGCCACAAAATAGCTGTCCACAATGTTGTAAAGCGCCTGAATCAGCATCGAGAACATTGCCGGCAGTGCCATCGTCAAAATCAGCGGCAGCATCTTCGCAGAGCCCATGCGGTTGTTTGCCGGGTCCTCAAGCTTTACCGTTTTTTCCGCCATAAAATCAAACTTCCTTTCTTTTTTGTAAATTCTTTTGCAAATCTCTACGCTCCAAACGCGGTTTTTTCGCATGAAAAGACTTCGCCGCAAGCACGGCGAAGTACGCTGTTTAAAGCCTTTAGTTTTCATTTTGTCCGACCGTTATCCTGTTCAGCAGTCTAAAATCGAACTGATACAGTATAACACACTTTATTTTCCGCCGCAACACTTCGCATAAAAACGCGCATTTTCACCAATTCCGCGCCCCAAAACAAGCCCTATCGTCACAGAATATTCACCTTTTGTTCTTGCATTCGACGCAATAAATCGGTACAATAAATACAAACTGGTCATACTCTGCACAAACAGGGGATTTCCGGGAGGAAACGGGTTCGCTTTTCGCCCCGCAATATTGGAATAAGGAAGGTAGAAATTTATGGCATCCGGCAAAATCATGATCGTAGACGACGATAGAAATATCTGTGAACTTTTAAGATTGTATATTGAAAAGGAAGGCTTTGAAACAGCCATTGCAAACGACGGCAAGGCGGCCGTGCAAATGTTTGATTCCGTCAACCCGGACCTCATGCTGCTCGACATCATGCTCCCGGAGCTCGACGGCTGGCAGGTCTGCCGCGAGATCCGCAAAAAGTCCCAGTGCCCCATTATTATGCTGACGGCCAAGGGCGAAGTGTTCGATAAAGTCCTCGGCTTAGAGCTCGGCGCGGACGATTACGTCGTAAAGCCCTTCGAGACAAAAGAGGTCATCGCGCGCATCAACGCCGTCCTCCGCCGCATTGGCAAAAAAGAATCCTCTCAGGTGAAAGAAGTTCACTACGAGAATCTCTCCATCAACCTTACCAATTACGAACTCAAGGTCAAGGGCGTCCAGATTGACACTCCGCCGAAGGAAATGGAGCTCATCTATCATCTCGCCTCGAACCCGAACCGCGTCTTCACGCGTGACCAGCTCCTCGACGAAGTGTGGGGCTTTGATTATTACGGCGATTCCCGCACCGTAGACGTGCACGTTAAGCGCCTGCGTGAAAAACTCGAAGGCGTTTCCGATAAATGGTCGCTTAAAACCGTCTGGGGTGTCGGCTATAAGTTTGAAGTGAAAGAATAAGCCGGCGAAAGGAAGGATTCCCCTTGCAAAAATCCCTGTTCGGAAAATACCTGCGCGTCACCATGGTCATCGTGCTCGCCAGCTTCATCGTGCTCGGCAGCGTCATGATGTTTGTGTTCTCGCAGTACACCAAAAGCGATAAGCGCAAACTGCTTATGCAAAACGCCTCGTCCATGGCGTCCATTACTTCCGTCGTAGACATCACGAATAACGGTGCACCGGAGCTTCTGAAAGTCTTTGTGCGCACGTTCTCTCTCAATATCGATGCCGATATTTTCGTCACCGATCTCGAGGGCAACGTCCTGTTCGGTGCCTATGCCAACAGCACCTCAAATATCGGCGCAAACTTCACCCCGCAGACGAAGATTTCGGCAGACATCGTAAAGTGCGCGTCCGAGGGCTCCTATACCGGTGACGGACGCAAAAACGGCATTTACGATACCCCGTACTACGTCGTCGGCGTGCCGCTTTATTCCGTCGCCGAAACATCATCTTCCGAGGCAGGAGGCGAAAACAGCACCAGAGTGCCCGTCGGTGCCGTTTTTGCCGCCATGAACGCTGCCTCCCTCACGGAGTATCAGTTCGCCGCACTGCAAATGTTCCTCATCGCCGCAGCCGCCGCGTTCATTCTGGCGTTCGTTGTCGTCGGCCTCTTCTCCTACTCGTCAAGCCCCTGCGGCAGATGTCCGCCGCAGCCAAAAGCTTCGGCGACGGCGATTTCTCCATCCGCGTGCCCGTCACAAGCAACGACGAGATTGGCCAGCTTGCCACCGCGTTCAACAACATGGCAGATTCGCTCTCCGGCAGCGAAAGCATGAACCGCAGCTTCGTCGCGAATGTCTCGCACGAGTTAAAGACCCCGATGACAACCATCGCGGGCTTCATCGACGGCATTCTGGACGGCACCATTCCGCCGGAGCGCCAGTCGCATTACCTGCACATCGTCTCCGACGAGGTCAAGCGCCTCTCGCGTCTTGTCCGCACTATGTTAAATCTCTCCCGCATCGATAACGGCGAACTGAAGCTCCGCCCAAACGATTTCGATATTTCCGAAACCGTCCTCTCCACCGTGCTCACGTTTGAAAAGAGCATCGACGAGAAAAAGATCGACATCCGCGGGCTCGATACCTTGCAGCCCATGCAGGTGCACGGCGATGAAGACCTTTTGCATCAGGTCGTCTATAACCTTGTCGAAAACGCCGTCAAGTTCACAAACACCGAGGGCTACATCTCCTTCAACGTCTCGGACAGCATCGACCGCATCGTCGTCACCATCGAAAACAGCGGCTCCGGCATCCAGTCCGATGAGCTCCCCCTCGTGTTCGAGAAGTTTTATAAGACCGATAAATCGAGAAGTCAGGATAAAAACGGCATGGGTCTCGGCCTGTACCTTGTCCGCACCATCATCAAGCTCCACGGCGGCGACATTTCCGTCTCCTCCGTCGTGAACGAGTACACCCGCTTCTCGTTCTATATTCCGAAGCCGCAGGAACCCCCGAAGCTAAAGTACAATACCGGCTCCATCCCGGTCACCGTGCCGGTCGAAGATGCCGTCATCTCGGAGCGCCCCAAAAAGGAGCACCACGGCCACAAGGATAATAAAGAGCCCGATCAGAAATAAATCCAAAAGTGAGGTATCACACCATGGACGATTTTGAAAACAAAACCCCGGAGATGCAGGAGCCTGCTTCTTCCGAAGACAATATCCCCGAAACACCGGAAACCGCGGAGACCATTCCCGCAGAGCCCACCGTTTCCGATGAACCGGCCGCTCCCGCAGAACCGACTGTCACCCCGGAACCGACCGTTTCCGATGCCCCCACGGCAGAGCCGCTCCCGAATGCCGAGCAAGCGCCGGAAGCCCAGCCCATCCCGAACGTGAACATTCCGCCGCAGCCGCAGCCCGTTCAGCATACCGGCTATTATCCCCCGCAGCCGCCGTATCAGCCCTACCCGTACAACACGCAGCCAAACGCCCCGCAGTACGGTAACCCGCCGTATGGCTATGCAAACTACAACACCCAACCGCAGCCGGGGCAGTACCCGCCGCCCTACGGACAAGGTGCTTATCCCCCGCCGTACCCGCAGAATATGCAAAATCCGTATCCGCATCCCGCGCCGCAAAAAAGGAAAATGCCGCTCGGGTTGCGCATCCTCATCATCGTCATGTCCGTCCTCGTCGCAGGCTCCGTCATCGGCTTTGCTTCCTACGGCATCTACGCCGCCGTGAACCGCGATTACGGCGTCACAACGCTGCCGAGCGATCCGCTCATCCCGAACTTCCCGCATGAAAACGACGGCAGCGACAGCGAAACGCCCGGCGAAGACGAAACGCCCGATGCGGACGACAGCTTCACCCCGCCGGACATCGCCGTCACCCCGAATACGGAGGGCATCACCTTAGATAAAGAGCCGAATACCGCCGAGCTCGATATCGATGCCGTGTACGATAAGGTTATCCCGTCCACCGTGCTCGTCATCACGCAGAGCGGCGAAACGCAGGGCACAGGCACCGGCATTTTCGCAACGGAAGACGGCTACATCATCACGAACAGCCATGTCATTTTAAATTCCAAGTCCGTTTCCGTGCAGGTCAAAACGTATGACGGTGAACTTCACGACGCCGTCGTCGTCGGGTTCGACAAAACCACCGACCTCGCCGTGCTCAAAATCGACGGCACAGGCTACATGCCCGCCGAGTTCGGCGACAGCGATGACCTGCGCATGGGCCAGTGGGTCGTCGCCATCGGCAACCCCGGCGGCGAGCGTCGTCTATG
>OAUV01001322.1_pt1 | contig 14840 bp, 9 predicted proteins | sample 1516841 | NCBI WGS metagenome assembly OAUV01 (sample SAMEA2580044, study PRJEB22360) | human gut metagenome | biome: human gut; feature: human-associated habitat; material: faeces | place: Denmark | collected 2008/2010 | reverse complement strand
TGAGATTTTTTGTATCTTTACCATGTGTTTTTATTTTAGATTACCCCCGTTTTGGGCGTCAAACCGTTTTTTGGGGGGAATGCTTAAAGATACAAAAAAGGCAACTAACTTGCAATGAATTAGTTGCCTTAAATTTTCCTATTTTAGGAATATCCCTAATATAGGATTCTTATATACCAGTATTCTACTAAAAAAGATCCCCGCTACAATTCAAATTTGTAACGGGGATGAATATTTTTTCTAAGAGGAACACTCAATATATTAATAATATTATTCCCCGATGATTTCTAGTTCGTCAACAAATAATGTACTATTAACCGCACCTTTAAATGAGTCTCCAGCTTTACTTGATGAGCAAACAATAGCCATTTTATATTTTTTTGATGAATCATAAACCTTACCTGCAAAATAAGTAAATGTTTCATTAAATTCGACCCATTTGTCTTCTTTCTGTATCCGAACCATCTTTTATTTGCGCAATAGCTACACGATATTCCGAATTAGTTATCGTATTCCCATCCAGTATAACTTCTTCTTCTTTTTCATTTGTAGCTTCATACAATAAAGCATAAATTCCACATTGATCTTTATCACCTGTATTTTCTTTTACATCATTTTTATCAGAACCATCTACAAAATTGTCCCCAGCTTTATATTTAAAGGCTCCCTTAAAATAAAGAGGCTTTTTAGCATAAGGAATACCAAACTTGGTCAACTTCAATTGTTCCTTAGGATCAGTAACGGCTTGAAATTCGAACCTACCAGTAAATAAAGAACCCGGCGTTATAGCAGGTGCCGTACCAAAACCTGCACCCTTTGTATATTGAGTTATCAACTTAGCTGCAGTACCTTTATAACCAGCTTCTTTTTCTTCCAATGTACCATAAGACAAATTGTACTTATTTGTAAAATCAAAAGCTTTAAGATATGCAACACCATTATTAGCCGTAGCCAATTCATTAAAAGGAAGAGGAGAAGACCATTTCATTTTATCAGGATTAGTTTTGTCTGCTTGTTCACCCCATTCTTCAAATGAATATTTCAATATATTATTTTTCCCTACAATAGAAACTGTATATACCTTTGTAGTCCCATTCTCTGCCATCACAATATATTCCACAGATTTACCACCTGAAAAATCTTGTGCTATACCACTGGCAGGAGAAACTGTAGCTTTATCAGAAACTTGAAACGTAGGAATCAATGCCTTTAGATCATCATTAGTTGCAGCATCATTAACTTTAAAAGCTATGGTTCCATTTTCATCATCAATGACAGGTTGTTCTGTAACAAACTCACTATCAATCACAAAATCTGAAATCTTCGCTTCACTGCTTTCATTACCAGTCATCTTATCTCCTTCAAAAGCAACATCCACAGTTTTACCAAAAGCTGCAACTGTTACACCTATTTTCATACTAACTTTCCCGTCTTTCACTGTTCCGCTTACTGACGTAGGAAGTGTTCCTAACAATTGACCAAACTCTGTAGTAAACTTCAGGTCTTTCTGACCACTAAAAAATTGCACCCCATCTTTTTCTTCCACAGTACAAGGCACTTCAATATCATCTACCAACTGACCTGCAAATGAAAACTTTTTCAAGGACAATATAACTTGTGATGTTTGTTCACCTGATTTAGCAATAGATATCACTTGAGAGACAGGATCATCTGCACTTCCATTAATGGATACCACCAAATTACCTTTATAGTTACCACTAATATCAGTAACCTCTGTCTGATCATCACCATTCTTTCCATTATCGTCATCATCACTACAAGACGTAAACAATGTTGCAGTACACAATACTACAAACAGATAATAAAATAAATTCTTTTTCATTTCTAAATTCTCTTTTTAATTAATAAAAGCAAATGCGCGATATACCATCGCACAGATGCCAAAATTTCACAGGTGCAAAGTAAATACTATTTCCACACCTCTGCAAGGTCTATTTTTCTTGTTTCTGTTCTATTTTTAAAGAAATATACCCAAAACGCCTTCTAAAATACCGTTTTTCAAGTCGAAATTATAATTAAAAAAAGGAAAGATAGTCTATTTTCAATAATCAATATATCTTTGTATGAAGTAAAAAGCATGATAAATGAAAGAATTACCCAAAATAGACTTACCGGAAGAATGGCTCATAGGAACAGGAGTCAATAAGGAATTACTCAACTTATACACCAACTTTCCCTGTCGGTTGAAAGCTGAAATATTCGTATTATGTATGGAAGGAGAAATTGAAGCTTCAGTCAATCTAAATCGTATTACAGTGCGAGCTAATGATTTCATTACAATTATGCCCGGAAGTATTCTTCAAATACACAGTGTAAATAGTGAGCCAATACTTTATTTCGGAGGATTCTCATCAAAATACATAGAACAAGCCAATTTAACACCTTCATCTATCAATACTTTATTCATAACGATAGGACGACCAGTCATTTCATTAAAATCAGAAGGAGCAAAGTTACTAGCTGACTATTTTCAATTCCTGATAAAACTATATGCCTTTTTTAATGAATCAACTCGCAAAGGGATTACTCCACACCTATATAATAATATACACGCAGGAATAGCTGCCATGTATAACAACCAGTTGCAAAGTACCAAAGAATGTCTATCAAAAAGCGAATTGATCTACAAAAATTTCACTCAACTGGTAATGCAAAACTATAATCAAACACGCAATGTTATGTGGTATGCTGAAAAGCTTAAGATTTCAAATATCCACCTCTGTACTACAGTGAAAAAAGTCACAGGGAATACATGTGCAGAAATTATTTCACACATGGTTATCATGGACGCCAAATCACAATTAAAATCTACCCATCTTTCCATTCAAGAAATTTCCAACTCACTCAATTTTGCCAACACATCGTTTTTCGGCAAATACTTTAAACGATATGTTGGTATGAGTCCATTGGCATATAGAAATAACGGGTAAATAATATATAAATTATACAGTCACTTAAGTTTCCGGCATCAAAACCACCCCCAATTTTTTCTTTCCGTCCATCTTGACCATCATCGGTTTTTCAAAGCGGACATGACGAAGATATTTTGTCTCCTCCACTGCCGGTTGCGCATTGAGGAAATCCTGATTATAAACCCCATCATTCATAAAAGCGTTGATAGTGAAATATCCAACCCCGAACGAAGTCAGATTCTGAAAGAAATGTGTCCCTTGACTTGGATCTACCCGATAGTTGGTCAGTCCGGCTTCCACAATCACACGGGCAGCCGAGATATGCGGCCACTTCACAGGGATGCCGAGCCAAGTATCGCTGCTTCCCCAACGTCCCGGACCGACAAGCACATAATTCTTTCCTTCATTCAAGAATTGTTGGTTGATCTTTTCTATCTCCCAGGCAATTGTCTGATTGTTGGAGGCACTATAATTATCGGTCTTTACATAGACCACATCATAAATATCATTCATGATACCGTGTCCCAATGAATTATATGAGCGGAGAATCACATCTTCATCAGGAATCTCATTCAAATCCTCATCCAGCATTTCTTTACTGTCTACGATAGGACGGATCTGCAGGAGATAAAAAGTTCCGGATTTATCATGTTCGCGACTTAACGTTGCTGCAAATTCAATTTCAACCGGACGGCGCATCTCCTGTTCACCATATTTCAATACTAACTGCAGAATACGAGCTAACGGGAAAACATCATGTTGCAGGATATTAGCAAAAGTAATCACCTTACGTCCTCCCGGATATAAACCATCACGAATGATCTGATCGTACGGATCGTAGGTAGAAGCAATATAACGCAGAGCACCATCATTTTCCGCCTCTTTAACATGGAGTTTCAATAAATTGAAACCATCGTCGATAGAAAAATCATGCCCGGCATTTTTCAAATCCAAAGCATAAAAACGGGTCTGGGTCTCTTTCAGGGCGATTTCCATTTCGCTGGTTTGCAACACCTGGTTAGGATGATAAGGAGAAAAACGAAGGGTCATACCACCGTCTACAATATATTTTCCCAATCCCAAAGCCAGATTAACCGTTCCTTCTTCTGCTTTTTCATCCCCCAACGGATAATAATTCAGCGAACGGGCCACACCGGACATAGACGGATAATAACGGTCGCCATATTGATTACCAACTACCTCCTGCAAGATAACAGCCATCTTTTCCTGATCGATTACATTCGAAGTGGCCTGCATATACGCTTTGCTGTCACGGAAATAAACCGAAGCATACACCCCTTTAATAGCATCCGAAAGCATACGCAACATCTCATACCGGTCATCCAGATAGGGAATCATATATGTACTATAAATTCCGGCGAACGGCTGATAATGAGAGTCTTCCAATAAAGAAGAGGAACGGATGGCAATCGGAGATTTCACCACATCGAAGAAAGTAAAGAAGTCCTCCACCAGCCTGTCCGGCAACTTGGCCTTCAGGAAGTATTTCAGAATCGTATCATCATCCGCATTCGACAATGCAATCTGATACAAATTATTGGTATCCATAAATTCATCAAACACATCCGTACAGAGCACTACCGTTTTAGGAATGGCGACACGCGCATTCTCAAACTCGTCAAACTCCGGATGACGCTTCACCATATTATCAATAAAAGCCAGTCCACGCCCTTTTCCACCCAAAGAACCATCTCCGATACGGGCAAAGTTAGAATAACGGTCGAAGCGGTCGCGCTTAAAGACAGCCACAACTCCTTGATTCTTCATCTTACGATATTTCACGATGGCTTCAAAAATGATTTTCCGGTGAGCATCCACATCCTGAAGACTATTCCAGGTAATCGGTTTCAAGAACTCGGCTACCGGGAACATAGCACGAGAATAGAACCAACGCGACACATGATTCCGGCTGATATGATATAAGAAAGACTCCGCAGGTACGGCAAAAAGAATGTTTTGCAATTCTTTCAGATTCCGGACACGTGCAATCTCTTCCCCGGTATCCGGGTTACGGAATATAAAATCACCAAAACCAAAATCATCGGAAACGATACGACGCAAATCAACGTCCATCTTTTTCGAGTTCTTATCAATAAAGCTAGCACCATACTTGGCTGCATAAGATGCATTTTCCGACTCGGAAGACTGGATTATCAACGGAACGAACGGATCGTTCTTGCGTATCTCGGCACACAGCTTGATACCTGCCAGACCGTCTTTCTCCCCCCGCTCCACTTTCGGGAAACGGACATCGGTGATTACTCCTAATATATTATTCTGATACTTATGATAAATTTCCATTGCCTCCTGATACGTACGTGCCAGTACAATCTTAGGCCGCCCACGCATACGAAGTGTACGCTGGTGCGCATTCAAGGCTTCAGTAGAGAACTCCTGACTCTGCTTCAACACGAACTTATACAGATTCGGCAAAATAGAAGAATAGAAACGAATACCATCCTCCACCAAGAGAATCAACTGCACACCGACTTCCTGCACATCGTGTTCCAGATTCATCTTGTCTTCTATCAATTTGATAATAGACACCAGCAGGTCGGTATTGCCCAACCAACAGAATACATATTCAAACGCACTCAAATCTTCATTGATAATCCGTTTGGTAATACCATGGCTAAAAGGAGTCAGGATCACGATAGGAATATGCTCGTATTTCTCTTTGATATGGCGACCGATGTCGAAACTGTCATTATCCCCCGTGCTCGGCATACAAATCACCAGGTCGAACGACATATTTTCCAACTGCGCCAATGCTTCCTCCTCTGTGGATACCTGCGAGAAACGAGGCGGATAACGCAAAGATAAAGAAGTATATTCATTGAAAATCTTCTCATCAATACGCCCGTCATCTTCCAACATAAAAGCGTCATAAGGATTAGCGATTAACAACACGTTAAAAATTCGCCTTGTCATCAGGTTGGCGAATTGTGTATCTTTGAAGTAAAGCTGGTTTAATTTATATTTACTAAGCATAAAGTCATTCTCCTTTCTTATTCCAAATCGTCATATCTCCAAAATCATGTTTCAGCAAATCGTTACTATGAATAATGGCATATTTAAATCCCAAATATTCACTACGAATATCCAACTGTTCTTTTATAACCGGATAATAATATTCTTTCTCACCTGACATATATTCATCAACAACATAAGAAAAGAAATTCATTTTTTGAATAAATTCATCATAAAATCGTTGCTCACGACAATTCCTATAAGATAGTTTTCCATTAAATAATAAATTCAATAACTTTATCGTTGAAAGTACTTCAGAAGTTCTATTATCACTATCAAATATTGCTTTCTGATTAACAAAATCATTTGAATGTTCTATTATAGTTTCGATATCATATTGAGTCGGATCTAAGATATCATCATACTTATTCGACTTTTTATTGTTACAGTATCCACAAGCTACAAATAAGTTTTCCCATGTTTGTTTCAAGTCTCCATTATTGGCTTGCGATTTAAAATGCTCTACTTGATAATCAGTTGTCAAACGCCGTTCGCATAGATAACATTTATCATTCTGATCCATCAGTAATTGTTTGCAGACCTCGTCCGTATTATAACTCTTATCTAAAGTTTGTGGCTTATCTGCATTTTTACAAATTCTAATCATCTTAATTAATTCTTATTTTGCCACTCTCTTTTCAGATCATAATATTTAGCTTTTACAGCAGGAGCAACTGCTTCCGGAATCTTATCAAAATCCTGCAGATACATTTCCAACTCACTTTTATCCGAAATAGAAAGCCGATCGGAACGAATCAATTCTTCCATCCGTTGTAAACGCATTTGAATCTCACTGGAGTCTGTACGAACACCAAAGTAACCTTCTGCTAATGCTTCATAAGAATAATCCGTTAAGTCTTCAATTGGTTCACGATGCTCCAAATCAAAAGCAATAGCATTCTCTAAAGAATTAAGAATAAAAGGGGAATGAGTAGTGACAACAAACTGTATATTAGGAAAAATAGTAGTCAATATCGGCAAAATCACTCGTTGTAGTTCCAAATGAAGATGCGTTTCTATTTCATCAATCAACACAATTCCTTCTTTCTCGTATGCACGGACCACATTATTCTGTGATTGCATTTTTAAAATTAAATCGGCTACAATGTCTAATGCAGCCGAATATCCCGCTGATAGTTCGGTGAATTTAAACGACTTTCCGCGTGTTTGAATAAGGAAAGAGTAATCTTTATAATTGAAATCAAGTTCTAAGGTTGTATCATCAAATATCTGACGAAGAATATTTCGGAAGCCGACAAACCATTGACGAATATAATCAGCATCCTCTGTTTTTCCTTCATTACGAGCTAAGGCCTCTTGCACTTTACAGTCAACCATAAAATTCAAGAACTGATCTACTTTATTATGTTTCAGATCAGTCTTCATCTTCAAATCTGGCTTAACAGGATTCTTAGGTTCTACAAAAAGAGACTTACGTTCATCAGCATAGTAGGCTATAATAAAGTCCTGACTTAAAAAATCCTTAGGTATAGAGTATATATCATGGAATGAAAGTTCTACTTTTCCATAAAATTCTTCAATTCTATTTTTATAATATTCAACGTTATTCTGGCCGGAAGCAATACTTTTCGAATCACCAGTGGTCTCAGCTTGCTGCAACCATGCTTGATTAGACTCTAAATATTTCTTAAAATCTAAGAAACTCAACATCTTATCATTACAAACCTTACTTAAATGCTCCACAATTGCATTCAACAGAATAGTCTTACCACTTCCGTTCTTTCCCGTAATAATCAGATGTTTTTTTTCATTTTCAGAGATTGGTATACAAAAGTTCTCCAAATGAAAAATATGATTAACCTTGATACTCGTAATAAAATTACCCATAGTCCTTTATACTTGATGATTACTTTTGCAAAGTTAATTCTTTAAATCTCATTTTCCATCATCTTCTTTATAAAGTTTACTTGTTTATCTCTTATTATTTTGTAGATTTGTAACTTTAAGTTTATTCAAAAAGACTTTTTATTCACATGAAAAAGGTAACTTTATTAATGAGTGGAATCATGGTGATGTCATGCGCTCCCCAACAAAAAAAGCTGGTTTACCCCGAGACGACAAAGGTAGACACTGTAGATGTGTACTTCGGCACACAAGTTCCCGACCCTTACAGATGGTTGGAAAATGACACCAGCGCAGCCACTACTGCCTGGGTAGAAGCACAAAACAAAGTAACGAATGAGTATCTTAGCCAGATCCCGTTCCGCGAAAACCTTCTGAAACGATTGACGACACTGGCCGATTACGAGAAAATCAGTGCCCCGATCAAGAAACATGGAAAATATTATTTCAGTAAAAATGACGGTCTGCAGAACCAGAGTGTATTCTATGTACAGGACTCACTGGACGGCGAACCGCGTGTTTTTCTCGATCCGAACAAACTCTCGGACGACGGAACAGTGGCACTGACCGGTCTTTATTTCTCAAACGACGGCAAGTACACCGCTTACAGTATTTCACGCAGCGGTTCGGACTGGTCTGAAATTTATGTAATGGATACCGAAAGCGGAAAACTACTGGAAGACCACATCGAATGGGCCAAGTTCACCGGTGCTGCCTGGCAGGGAGACGGTTTCTATTACAGTGCCTATGATGCACCATCCAAAGGAAAAGAGTTCTCCAACGTGAACGAGAATCACAAAATCTATTATCACAAAATCGGTGAGCCACAGTCAAAAGATAAACTGATTTATCAGAATCCTGCTTATCCGAAACGTTTCTATACATCGAGCACCAGTGAAGACGAACGGATTCTCTTCCTAACGGAATCCGGCGCCGGAAGAGGTAACAACCTGTTTATACGGGATTTGAAAAAGCCGAATTCACCCTTCATCCAGCTGACTTCAGACCTCGACTACCAATATTACCCAATCGAAGTTATCGGCGACCAGATTTATATTTATACCAACTACGGTGCACCGAAAAACCGGATCATGGTAGCCGACATCAACCGTCCGAAGCTGGAAGACTGGAAAGAGCTCGTACCCGAATCGGAAGCTGTTCTTTCAAATGCGGAAGTGATCGGTGGCAAACTGTTCCTTACTTATGACAAAGATGCCTCGAACCACGCATACGTTTACGGTCTCGACGGTAAACAAATTCAGGAAATCCAACTGCCGTCACTCGGTTCCGTAGGCTTTAGCGGCAACAAAGACGACAAAGAATGTTTCTTCGGATTCACTTCATTCACCATTCCGGGTGCTACCTACAAATACGACATGGATCAGAATACCTACGAACTATATCGTGCCCCGAAAGTACAGTTCAACTCGGACGATTTTGTGACCGAACAAGTATTCTTCGCCAGCAAAGACGGCGTAAAAATTCCGATGTTCCTTACTTATAAGAAAGATTTGAAGAAAGACGGCAAAAACCCTGTATTCCTCTACGGATATGGCGGCTTCGGCATCAGCCTCAACCCGGGCTTCAGTGCCACACGTATTCCATTCCTCGAAAATGGGGGTATCTACGCACAAGTAAACCTGCGCGGTGGTAGTGAATACGGTGAAGACTGGCACGTAGCCGGAACTAAAATGCAGAAGCAGAACGTATTCGACGATTTCATCTCTGCTGCCGAATATCTGATCGACCAGAAATATACGAATAAAGATAAAATCGCCATTGTAGGAGGTTCCAACGGTGGTCTGTTGGTAGGTGCCTGCATGACACAGCGTCCTGACCTGTTCCGTGTAGCGATTCCGCAGGTAGGTGTGATGGATATGCTCCGCTACCATAAATTTACTATCGGCTGGAACTGGGCAAGCGATTACGGCACAAGCGAAGACAGCAAAGAGATGTTTGAATACCTCAAAGGCTACTCTCCACTGCACAACCTGAAACCAGGCACGAAATATCCGGCAACACTGGTCACTACCGCTGACCATGACGACCGTGTAGTCCCTGCCCACTCATTCAAGTTTGCCGCTACCCTGCAAGCCGACAACGACGGTACGAATCCGACACTGATCCGTATTGACAGCAAAGCCGGACATGGCGCAGGCAAACCAATGGCTAAAGTACTGGAAGAACAAGCTGATATTTACGGATTCATCATGTATAATCTAGGAATGAAACCAAAATTCTAAAGCGGCACTTCCTATTTATAAACACATACAAGCCCCGTAACCTGTATTTTACATTACAGGCTGCGGGGCTTTGTGTTTTTCAACAGAAGAAATTGACATTTTATCATTATTTAATCAAAATATCCGCATTAAAACAAGCAACTTTGAAAAAATTTCCTATATTTGCAGTGAGTTAGTTGACATTTTATCAGAATTAACCTTTTAAAATATAGTATCATGAACATCCAGAAAATCATGTCCTCTTTGGAGGCTAAGCATCCCGGTGAATCTGAATATCTTCAAGCAGTGAAGGAAGTTCTTCTTTCTATCGAAGATATATACAATCAACATCCTGAATTTGAAAAAGCTAAAATCATAGAAAGATTGGTAGAACCCGACCGTATCTTCACTTTCCGTGTGACGTGGGTGGACGACAAAGGCGAGGTGCAGACCAACCTCGGTTATCGTGTACAATTCAATAATGCGATCGGTCCTTATAAAGGTGGTATCCGTTTCCATGCTTCCGTCAATCTTTCCATTCTGAAATTCCTCGGTTTCGAACAGACATTCAAAAATGCACTGACCACGCTGCCTATGGGTGGTGGAAAAGGTGGTTCCGATTTCTCTCCGCGCGGTAAGAGTGATGCTGAAATCATGCGTTTCTGCCAAGCCTTTATGTTGGAGTTATGGCGTCACCTCGGACCGGATATGGATGTACCAGCCGGTGATATCGGCGTAGGCGGACGTGAAGTAGGTTATATGTTCGGTATGTATAAGAAACTGACTCGCGAATTTACAGGCACATTCACCGGCAAGGGATTAGAATTCGGAGGCTCGTTGATTCGCCCGGAAGCTACCGGTTTCGGTGGTCTGTATTTTGTAAATCAGATGCTACAAGCGAAAGGTATTGATATAAAAGGTAAGACAGTCGCTATTTCCGGTTTCGGCAACGTTGCATGGGGAGCAGCTACCAAAGCTACCGAACTGGGTGCCAAAGTGATTACAATTTCCGGCCCGGACGGATATATCTACGATCCGGATGGTATCAGCGGCGAAAAGATAGACTATATGCTCGAACTTCGTTCTTCGGGTAATGACATTGTTGCACCTTATGCAGAACAGTATCCGAATGCTACCTTTGTAGAAGGCAAGCGCCCGTGGGAAGTGAAAGCAGACATCGCACTTCCTTGTGCTACCCAAAATGAATTAAATGGAGAAGATGCTCAAAATCTCATAAAAAATGACGTACTTTGCGTCGGAGAAATTTCCAACATGGGATGTACTCCCGAAGCAATCGACCTCTTTATTGAACATAAGATAATGTATGCTCCGGGTAAAGCGGTCAACGCAGGCGGTGTTGCCACTTCCGGTTTGGAAATGTCTCAAAACGCAATGCACCTAAGCTGGAGTGCTGCCGAAGTGGACGAAAAGCTCCATGCAATCATGCACGGCATCCATGCACAATGCGTGAAGTACGGCACGGAACCCGACGGATACATTAATTATGTGAAGGGTGCCAACATTGCCGGATTTATGAAAGTAGCTCACGCAATGATGGGACAAGGCGTTATTTAGAAGACTTTGTTTAGTTGTATTTGTATTTGTGGTTTGCGCTGCTCGCCTCCTGTGACAGGACGCGGGTAGCGCTATTTTTTTGAGATTAACATTATTTTCGCTGGAATTAATTATCTTTGTGGCATGATAGGTTAAATAATGGTTTGTGAATTTGTTATATCAGATAAACAACTCACAACTAATAATTTACCATTGATAGTTTTGTAATTAATAATCATGTAATAAATAAAAAATGCTACAACCCGAATTGAAATTTCGCCGTGACAAGATTCGCAGTCTGATGGTGTCACAGGGCATTGACGCCGCACTTATCACTTGTAATGCAAATTTAATTTACACGTATGGCTGTGTAGTCAGTGGCTATCTTTACCTCCCCCTTCATTCGCCTGCACTATTGTTTTTCAAACGCCCTAATAATATCACAGGAGAACATTCGTTCTCGATTCGCAAACCGGAACAAATCGTTGACCTGTTGAAAGAACAAGGATTGCCGATGCCAACCAAACTGATGTTAGAAGGTGACGAGCTCCCTTATACGGAATATTGCCGTCTGGCCAGCCTGTTTCCGGAAGCAGAAGTTGTAAATGGCACCCCGTTGATTCGTCAGGCACGCAGTGTGAAAACACCTGTAGAAATTGAGATGTTCCGCCGTTCGGGCATTGCCCACGCCAAGGCATACGAACAGATTCCAAGCGTATATCGCCCCGGTATGACGGACATCGAGTTTTCCATTGAAATAGAACGCCTGATGCGTCTGCAAGGTTGCCTCGGAATTTTCCGGGTATTCGGACGCAGCATGGAAATATTCATGGGTAGCGTACTAACCGGAGACAATGCCGGATACCCCTCGCCCTATGATTTTGCTTTAGGTGGACAAGGACTTGATCCTGCCTTGCCGGGAGGAGCAAATAAAACTCCGCTAAAGGAAGGTCAGAGCGTTATGGTGGACTTGGGAGGTAACTTCAACGGCTACATGAACGATATGAGCCGTGTATTCTCAATAGGAAAGCTGCCCGAAGAGGCTTACACCGCCCATCAGGTTTGTTTGGATATTCAGGAAAAGATTGCTTCCATCGCCAAACCGGGCATTGCTTGTGAAGTGCTTTACGACACAGCTGCCGAAATAGCCAAAGAAGCCGGATTTGCCGACAAATTTATGGGAACAGGGCAACAAGCCAAGTTTATCGGCCACGGTATCGGACTCGAAATTAATGAAGCTCCGGTATTGGCTCCCCGCATGAAACAACAATTAGAACCGGGCATGTTCTTTGCCCTCGAACCGAAAATCGTTATTCCGGGTGTAGGCCCCGTAGGTATTGAAAACTCTTGGGTAGTAACCAATGAAGGAATAGAAAAGCTGACGAACTGCAATGAAGAAATCATTGAATTAAGTTAAACAGATGATGAAAAAGATGTGTCCGTTCTTTGCCGGACACATCTTTTTCTACTAATAATAACACACTTAACCCCCAAAAACAATGAAACAACCTTTCATTCTAACCCTTATGTCCACTGTTACCTGCGCTGCAACAGCCACTAACAAAGCACCGGAAAACACTACACCGCCCCAATCAAATACTCCACCCAATATTCTTTTCATTCTCTGCGATGACATGGGATATGGAGATTTAGGCTGTTACGGTCAACCATTTATCCGCACCCCTCATATAGACACGATGGCGAATGAAGGTATGCGTTTTACACAGGCATACGCCGGCAGTCCCGTCAGCGCGCCTTCCAGAGCTTCATTCATGACAGGGCAACATTCAGGCCACTGCGAGGTGCGAGGCAACAAAGAATACTGGAAAAATGTACCGATCGTGTTGTATGGGCAAAACCAAGAATATTCGATAGTAGGACAACACCCTTATGATTCCGACCATGTAATCTTACCGGAAATAATGAAAGACAATGGCTATACCACGGGTATGTTCGGCAAATGGGCGGGAGGATATGAAGGCTCGCGTTCTACTCCCGACAAACGGGAAATAGATGAATACTACGGTTACATCTGTCAATTTCAGGCTCATCTCTACTATCCCAATTTCCTGAACCGTTATAGTAAAGCGTTGGGCGACACCGGAGTGGTGCGGGTGGTGATGGATGAAAACATCAAATATCCGATGTATGGTCCCGACTACCAGAAACGTCCGCAATACTCGGCCGACATGATTCATCAGAAAGCATTGGAGTGGCTGGACCAACAAGACGACAAACAACCGTTTTTCGGCATATTGACTTACACCTTACCTCATGCGGAACTCGTTCAACCGGAAGATTCCATCCTGAATGAATACAAAGCCAAATTCAACCCGGACAAAGAGTTTAAAGGAAGCGAAGGCTCACGATACAATGCTATTACGCACACTCATGCTCAATTTGCAGGAATGATTACCCGGCTGGATTATTACGTGGGTGAAGTCCTGAAAAAGCTGAAAGAGAAAGGGCTGGACGAAAACACATTGGTTATTTTCTCCAGTGACAACGGCCCTCACGAAGAAGGCGGAGCCGATCCTACTTTCTTCGGCAGAGACGGAAAGCTGCGCGGATTAAAACGCCAGTGTCATGAAGGAGGAATACGTATTCCGTTTATCGCGCGTTGGCCGGGGCACATACCAGCAGGTAAAGTGAACGATCACATCTGTGCTTTTTATGATTTAATGCCTACATTCTGCGAAGTGATCGGCATCAAGGACTACGAAAAGAAATATCGCAATAAAGAAAAAGAAGTCGATTATTTCGATGGGATTTCTTTTGCTCCCACACTGCTGGGTAAGAAAAAGCAAAAGAAACATGATTTCCTGTATTGGGAATTTGATGAAACAGACCAGATTGCCGTACGCATGGACGATTGGAAGATGGTGGTAAAAAAAGGAACACCGTTCCTCTACAACTTAAAAACGGACATTCACGAAGATACTGATATAGCACTCCAACATCCGGACGTTGTAGAAAAGATGAAAGCTATCATCTTCGAACAACATACGCCCAATCCATATTTCTCGGTAACGCTACCCAAACAGTAAACGTACGGATAAAGAAATAATGAGTAATCAGCAGTTAGAAAGCAAGGTTTCATTCATTTCAGTACAGTTTTTAATTAAATGGGAATTTAGCAGTTAAATGAGAATTTTGCAGTTAGGCTGAAAGCCTTACAATTATATATTTATTGGGGTGCCCTGAAAGGGCTTAATTA
>OAUV01001305.1_pt1 | contig 14987 bp, 10 predicted proteins | sample 1516841 | NCBI WGS metagenome assembly OAUV01 (sample SAMEA2580044, study PRJEB22360) | human gut metagenome | biome: human gut; feature: human-associated habitat; material: faeces | place: Denmark | collected 2008/2010 | reverse complement strand
CGATGCGGCGGCCACGGCCGCCGTGCCCCCTTCGAGCGCAGCCATGCGCTCTTCGAAAACCGAGGTCGTGGGATTGCTCAGACGGGTGTAGATGTTACCCTCTTCGCGCAGGGCGAAGCGTGCCGCGCCCTGTTCGGCGCTGTCGAAAACATAGGACGTGGTCTGGTAGATCGGCAGTGCGCGCGAACCGGTCACGGGATCGGGCTGCTGGCCTGCGTGTACCTGCAGCGTTTCGAATCGGTAGTTTTTCGGAGTCATATTTCGCTGTTTGTTCGTTACAAAAAAATCCGACCTCGAAGGAAGCCGGATTGTGTCGTTCGTGCATACGGAAAGGTTACACCCGGCGGAATCGGCTGCGCATGCACATCATACCCATGGTCATCATACCGCGGAGTGTTCTGCAGTACGGGCTGTCGTATGTGTTCATTGCAGTCATTTCAGCGTTCGGATCTGTTTCCTATGGTGCAAATATAGCGGTTTTTTTGAGTTTTACGCTCGCCGCGGGATATTTTTTTGGAAAAACCTTTCCCGCGGTCGGAATTTTGCATGCCAAAGATGCGATTGTGGCCTGTTTTGTTAAATAAATGAGCGGAAATGATTTGGAGTTGAAAATAATGTTTATCTTTGTCTCGAAGAATGTGCGCAATGCACAAGGTAAAGGCTTCGCAGCCTGTTTTCTCGACGGCCATGACGCTGCCCGCCGGGGTCAGGAACCTTTATGTGCAGACTACCCTGCCCGACGGTACCGTGTCGGTCAGCATGCAGCCGGTTTCCGCGGCTCTCAATGTTGCGGGCGCCGTGATGAAAAGCGCCGAAGCGCACAAAATCCGCACTTCCGCTGCTACACGCAGCGAAAGCTCGTCGATGCCCGATTATCCGACATTGCCGGTTAAGACGGAAAGCGACTTCGCCGAAGGCGCGGTTATCCGCCAGACGCCGGCGGGCAATATCGACCTCGGAGCCATCTGGATCGCCAAACCCTATGCCGCGGCGGCGGAATATTACATTCCCGCGGGCGCCGAGATTACGGGCAATATCAATTTGAACGGCAAGTTCTCGCCCCATTCCGCTCCGGTTCTCTACGTGGCGGGCAAACTGACGCTCAATGCGTCGGTTACTATCGGACAGGCGACCCTTGCGGTGCTTCCGGGCGGTGAAGTATATATCAGGGAGGCGAAAGCCAACCTCCAGCAGAATGCGGTCTATCCGGCCATCTATGTATTCGAGGGCGGTACTTTCACCACCGATCAGACGAGCTTCTCCTGCAAGACCATCGTCAACGAAGGCACGTTCGTTGTCAACGGACTGTTCAACGTCAACACCTCCTGCGAGTTCTACAACGGAGCGTCGGCCGCATTGCAGACGGGTGAAGTCGAAGTCACCAACAAGGCGAAGCTCTACAATGACGGCAAGGTCGAAAGCGCCGATTTCCGGCTCAATACCTACGCCGAGCTTCACAACTGCGAGAACGGCACGGTTGCCATCGACGGGACCTTCTACGTGACCAACTATTCGGTGACCTACCAGAAAGGTGTGGCCACGATGGATAAACTCGAAGCCCGCGGCGGCGGTACGCTTTACGTGAACTGCTATACCGCAGCGGACGACGTCATTGCCGAAGGTGCGAAATTCTACATCGCTTCGGGTTCGGGTCTCGACGCCGGAACGGTATATTTCAACAGCAATACGGAGCTGTATGCCGCAGCCGGTTCGATCTTCTCCATGAACGAATACAATGCGAGCAGATCGGGCGGCAACGTGCGCATCGTCAGTCAGGCGCAGGCCGACCAGCCGATGGCCGTGGTCGTGATCCGGGAAAAGGGCGTCAGCTCGCGTTATTACGGCACCAAGTTCGAGGGACTTATGGAGGTCGTCTACGACAATGCGGCCGATGCGAAATACGTCATCGACGCCGGTAGCCTGATTGGCGGCGCCGTGATGCGCGACAAGCAGACGGTCGTGATTGCCGAGAGCAAATGCAACGGAGGCAAGGAGCCTGTGACTCCCGACCCGGAGCCGGAACCCGAAATCATCGAGGTGATCGGTGCGCCCTACACCTATTGTTTCGAGGACGGCTGGCCGTGGATCGGCGATTACGATATGAACGACGTGGTCGTCGTGACCGGCATCGACCGGCTCGTGAACAAGGAAAGCGGCAAGGTGGGTTCCATCCGCATCAACTGGGAGCTGAAAGCCGCCAGCGCCGCGCACCTCAATGCGTTCGCCGTGCAGCTGGACAAGGTCGCCGCTTCGCAGATCGCCAGTGTCGAGACGACGAACACGGCCTTCGGCAAAGGCGCATTCGCTGGACCGGGTCTCGAATCCGGCAACGAATATGCCGTCATTCCGCTCTTTAACACCGCGCAGGAGATTCTCGGCGAAGGCACCTACATCAATACCTCCAAAGGTACGGCGCCCGTTCCGACCGTGAAGCATACGACGACCGTGACTTTCACCCGGCCCGTCGATGCGGCTGCGGTGCTGGAGTCGGCCGTCAATGCCTTTATCGTCGTCAATTCGAAGAGTTCGGGCGTATTCAGCCGCGATACCGAGGTGCATATGCCGACCTACAAGCCGACCGGATTCGCGGTCGTTTCGGGCAATACGTTCACCGAAGCCGAGCCGTACAAGTACTTCGTGTCGAAGGGAACGGGTATGAAGGACAACTACATGATGTGGGCGCTGATGATTCCGGGCGAGTTCCGCTACCCTGCCGAGCGCAAGGACATCCGCACCGCCTATACCTATTTCAACGCATGGGCCGCATCGGGCGGTGCCCAGCACGTGGATTGGTACGAGGACGAAGCCGACGAGGATATGCTCTATTAAAGTTCGTATCGGTTATTCCGAACCGCAAGGCCGCAGGTTTTTCCTGCGGCCTTGTTTTGTGTGGGGAGACCCCTCTTCCTCTTCCTCTTCCTCTTCCTCTATTGAACCACCGAAAAAAACGCTCCGCAACGAATCGTTGCGAAGCGTTCTGATGTTACGAAATACGGTTTATCGTTTTCTGTCGATGCGTTCGATGCCCTGCCGGGTCGCCGCACCGCGCAGAATCGTTCTGCAAAAAAGGTAAACCTCCTCTCGCGTGGCGTTGTTGAGCCGTAGTTCCAGAATCGTCTCCAGTATGCGGTCTGCAAAACTTGCGCCCTCGATTTCGGGAAGCAGCAACCCCTCTTCCTTGCTGGCTTCGAGGTGGTGCGCCAGCTCGCGGCGCCAGAACTCGCGGTGTTCGTCGAAATGGTCCGCATAAATTATTTTATGGCGCAGGTCCGACAAGAAACTGCTTTCGACCATGTAGAGGTTGGCGATATATTCGTATGCCAGCTTGAAAGTCCTCTGCAGGGCGCTGCCGCTGCGTTGTTTCCGGTACGTTGCGATGCGTTCGCGCTGCTTGCTGCTCATCGCGTCGAGACAGGCGTTTATCAGATCGTCCTTGTCGGCGAACATTTCATACAGGGTGCGCTTGGAGATACCCAGCGTCTGGGCGATCTCATCCACCCGGACGGCACGGATGCCGTTCCGGGCGATGAGCGCCTGTGTAATGCGGATGATCTCCTCCTTGGTCGCTCCCCGCTTCATTATTTCGCCTCCTCAGCCATGTCACGACCGCCGCCGAGAGCCTGATAGAGGTTCACGACGCCTTGTATTTCGTCGAAGCGGTCGGCTATCTGAGACAACTGGGCCGAAAGCAGTGACTGCTGGGCGGTCAGCACTTCCAGATAGGTCGTGCTGCTATGCTTCATCAGCAGTTCCGTGCTCTCCACGGCGCGCTCCAGCGCTTCGATCTGCTGTACCCGCAGATCGGCCTTCGCGCGGGCCGACTGGCACTGCGTAAGGGCGTTGTTCACCTCTGCGCCGGCGTTGAGCAGCGCCTGCTGGAACGCCAGCTTGGTCTCCTCCTGCTGCGCCTTGGCGATCTTCACGCGGGCGCGGTTGGCATTGGCGTTAAAGATCGGCTGCAGAAGCGATGCCGCTGCCGACCACAGTATCTTGCCGGGATCCTTGATCCCCATGCCGCTGTTGTTGGTCCAACCGAGCGTGCCGCTCAGCGTGATCGTGGGATAAAGGGCCGAACGTGCTTCGCTGGTGGCGTAGTAAGACTGCATGAGCGAATACTCGGCGCTGCGGATGTCGGGACGGTTCGAAAGCATCTGTACGGGCACGCCCACCGTCAGGTCGTCGGGCAGCCGCTGTCCTTCGAGCCGGCCGCGCTCGATCTGATGCGGGCCTTCGGCCAGCAGCGTGCAGAGACTGTTCTCGGCCATACGGATCTGGTATTGCAGATCGTGCAGCGACGCTTCGATCGAAAGACAAGTGCCTTCGTACTGGGCGACGGCGGCTTCGTTGGCCATGCCGGCCTCCTTCATCGCCCGCATCGTGCGCACGCTCTCGCGCCATTTCACGGCGGTCTGCTCGGTTACCTCATATTGCCCGTCGAGCATCAGCAGCGTGTAATAGAGGTTTGCAATGCCTGAGATCAGCTGCGTCTTCACGGCCTGCTCATACTCCCGGCTCTGGGCGTAGAGCGCTTTGGCTTTGCGCTTGGCATTGGTCAGACCGTTGAAAATGTCGATCTGCCAGCTTGCCGTCACGGGAATGTTGTAGGTTTTCGACGGCGTCGCCCAGTCGAAACTGCTCAGGTTGCCCTGCGGTGCGAAGTTGAACGACGGCAGGTAAGCCAGACGCGCCGATTTAAGCGTCGCCTCGGCCTCCTTTACCCGCCACTGCGCCGACTGCAGGTCGGTGTTGTTCTCCAGTCCCTGCCGGATAAGCGTCTGCAGGTAGGGATCGGAAAACATCTCTTCCCAGCCGATATTGCCGATCGTCATCGTATCGGCGGTTTCGGCCGTGCCGTAGAGTCCGTCGGTTTTCACTTCGGGACGCGTATAAGGCTTGTAGATGCCGCAGCCGGTCATGGCCGCTGCGGCCAGTATGATAATAAGCTTTTTCATCTTGTTACTCTTTCTCGTTTTTACACTCCTCCAGCTCGGCGCGCACGGCCCACTGCGGATCGGGATCGAACTCCAGCGGCTTGACCTTCTCCTGCAGGGTCTGGAAGACGATGAACAGCGTCGGTACGAGGAACAGCAGCGCCAGCGTTCCGACGATCATACCTCCCACGACACCCGAACCGAGGGTGGAGTTGCCGTTGGCGCCCACACCGTGCGAGAACACCAGCGGAATCATACCGAATACGCAGGTGAGGACGGTCATCAGGATAGGACGGAGACGGGCCTTGGCGGCGGATACGGCGGCCTGCGTGAGGCTCATGCCCGCGGCGCGTCGGTCGGCGGCGTACTCCGTAATCAGGATGGCGGTCTTCGAAAGCAGACCGATCAGCATGATGATACCCGTCTGCAGGTAGATATTGTTCTCCAGCCCCATCATCTTGGCGAAGAGGAACGAACCCAGCAGACCGCACGGCACGGAGAGAATGACGGCGAACGGAATCAGGAAGCTCTCGTACAGAGCGCTCAGGATGAGGTAGATCAGCAGGAGACAGATGCCGAAGATGATCGTCGTGTTGCTGCCTGTCTGCGCCTCCTCGCGGGTGATGCCGTCGAAGTCGTAACCGTAGCCTTTCGGGAGCACCTGCGCCGCGACTTCCTGAATGGCGCGGATGGCGTCGCCCGACGAATATCCGTCGGCGGCGGTGCCGTTCACGGCGATCGAGCTGTACATGTTGAAGCGGTTGAGCACTTCGGAGCTGTAAACCCTCGTCAGGTCCACGAACTGTCCCAGCGGAGCCATCTCCCCGTTGTTCGTACGCACGAAGACGTTATTGAGCGACTCGGTGTTGAGACGGTATTTCGGGTCGGACTGAATCGTCACATAGTACATCTTCGAGAAGCGGTTGACGTTCGAAACGTACTGGCCGCCGTAGTAACCCGAAAGCGTCGAGAGAATCGCGTTGGGCGATACGCCGGCGCGTTTGGCCTTCGCCGCGTCGATGCTTACGACGTACTGCGGGAAGTTGATGTTGAAGGTCGAGTAGGCCATTGCGATCTCCGGACGCTGGTTCAGCGCTCCGATGAACCGCAGGTAGATGTTGTAGAAGTCGGTCAGGCTGCCGTCCGACTTATCCTGCAGGTGCATGGAGAAGCCGGTCGAGGTGCCGTAACCCGAAATCATCGGCGGCGCCACGGCGAAGATCTGCGCGTTCTTGATATCGGCCGTGCGTCCGTAGATCTGACCGATGACCGCGTTTACGGCATCCGTTTTTTCGGGACGTTCCTCCCAATCCTTCAGCTTGATGATACACATACCGTAGGACGAGCCCTGACCGGCGATCATACCGTAGCCGGCCACCTGCATGAAGTCCCTGATCTGGGGAATGGCCTTGATGCGGGCGGAGACCTCTTCCATGACCTGATGCGTTTCGGCGAGCGAAGTGCCCGGAGCCGTTGTGACGTTGACCATGATCGTACCTTGGTCCTCGTCGGGCACCAGACCCGTCTTCGTGGTGTTCATCAGTAAGACAAGGGCGGCGAACGCCAGTCCGAGCGTGGACCACATCAGCCATTTGTGCTTGATGAAGAGCAGTACGCCGTGCTTGTATTTGTTGATCATGGCGCTGAATCCGCTGTTGAAAGCCTTGCGGAAGCGTGCCGCGAAGTTGTCGCGCATTTCGCCGTTCTCGTCGAGATACGGTTTGAGGAGCAGTGCGCAGAGGGCCGGGGAGAGCGTAAGGGCGTTGATCGCCGAGATACCGACGGCCACGGCCATCGTGATGCCGAACTGCGTGTAGAATACGCCCGACGTTCCGCCCATCATGGCTACGGGAATGAACACGGCCATGAAGACCAGCGTCGAGGTGATGATCGCCGAGGTGATACCCGACATGGCGTCGATGGTTGCCATATAGGAGGACTTATATCCCACGTCGAAACGCGCTTGGACTGCCTCCACCACGATAATGGCGTCGTCGACGACCGTACCGATGGCAAGGACGAGCGCGAAGAGCGTCAGCAGGTTGATCGAGAACCCGGCCACCGAGAGGAACGCGAAGGTTCCGACCAGCGCCACGAGGATCGAGATCGTGGGGATCAGCGTCGAACGGATATCCTGCAGGAAGACGTATACCACGAGGATAACGAGCAGGATGGCTTCGATCAGCGTCTTGATCACTTCGTTGATCGAGGCGTAGAGGAAGTCGTTCACGCTCTGCAGGTGTGCGATGGCGACGCCTTTGGGCAGTTCGCTTTCGACCTCTTTGAGCAGTGCGTTGATCTCGTTGACGACCTGCGTGGCGTTCGAACCGGCAGTCTGGAAGACCATCGTGCTAACGCCCGGATGGCCGTTGGTGTAGCCCTTGTAGGCATAGGATTCGCTGCCCAACTCGATGTCGGCGACGTCTTTCAGGTGCAGGATCGTACCGTCGGGTTGTGCGAGGAGTACGATTTCCCCGAATTCCTCCGGAGTCATCAGACGTCCGCGGTACTTCATCGTATACTGGAACGTGTTCTGCGAGTTTTCACCCAGCGTACCGGTTGCCGACTCGATGTTCTGCTCGGCGAGGGCCGCCGTTACGTCCGACGGGATGAGCTTGTACTGGGCCATCACGTCGGGCTTGAGCCAGATACGCATCGAGTAGTCGGCTCCCAGCGTGAAGGCTTCGCCGACGCCCGCGATACGGAGAACGCGCGGCTCGATGTTGATCTTCAGATAGTTCGACAGGAACGTCTCGTCGTAGGAGTCGTCGGGGCTGTAAAGCGAGAATATTTTCACCATGGAGGTTTGGCGCTTCATGGTGGTCACACCGATCTGCGTCACCTCCGAGGGCAGCTGTCCGGTAGCGCGCGATATTCGGTTCTGCACGTTGACGGCGGCCATGTCGGCATTGATTCCCTGACGGAAGTAAACCGTTACGGATGCGCTGCCGACTGCGGCGCTGGAGGTCATGTAGGTCATGTCCTCCACACCGTTGATAGCTTGTTCGAGCGGTACGATGACCGATTTCTGGATGGTCTCTGCGCTGGCTCCCGGATAGGAGGCGCGCACCATCACCGTCGGGGGAGCGATGTCGGGATACTGCTCGACGGGCAGCGTCGCGAGACCGATAAGACCGGCGATTACGATTACGATGGATATGACCGACGCCAGTACGGGTCGTTCGATAAAATGTTTCAGTGTCATAGGTTATTCCTCCTTTTCGGTTTGGGTTGCGGCCTCAGGAGCTGTCTGTGCTGCGGCGCCCTGCCCCTTGACGACAATGGGCGTACCTTCACGCAGCAGACCTACGCCTTCGGCAACGATCACGTCGCCCGGCGTAAGTCCGGACTTGACGATATACTCTCTGCCGTTGTTGATCTTCTCCACGTCGATCATCGACGATGTGGCTTTGCCGTCCTCTACCTTATATACGTATACCTTGTTCTGCAGTTCGAAGGTCGCAACCTGCGGTACGACTACGCAGTCTTTGTGGATGTTGGGCACGATCACGCTGCCGGCGCCGCCGCTATGGAGCAGGCCGTCCGCATTGGGGAACACGGCGCGCAGCTGTACGCTGCCCGTCGAGGTGTCGATGACGCCGCTGATCGACTCGATGCGGCCCGTCCGGTCATAGACCGAACCGTCGTTGAGCACCAGCCGTACGTCGGGCATGTTCTTGAGCGTGTTGGCGATCGAACCGTACTGACGGGTCAGGTTGAGCAGCTGGTTCTCGGTCATCGAGAAGTAGACGTATACGTCCGAGTTGTCCGATACGGTCGTCAGCGGCTTCGAAATCGATGCGCTTACCAGCGCGCCGACACGGTACGGCAGGGTCCCCACCACGCCGTTGGCCGGAGCCTTCACGACCGTATAGGAGAGGTTGTTGGCGGCGTTTACGCGCTGCGCTTCGGCCTGCGCGAGTTGGGCCTTGGCGGTCAGCAGCGTGTTTTCGGCCGTCAGCAGGTCGTACTGCGAAACCACGTTCTTGGCGTAAAGCTCCTTCTTGCTGTCGTAGGTGAGCTGCGCCGTGGCTACGCCGGCTTTGGCAGCCGCCACGTTGGCTTCTGCGGTCTGCAGCGCCGCTTTGTACGGCACCTGATCTATGATGAAAAGGGGCTGGCCTTTCGAAACGGTCTGACCCTCGTTTACGCAGAGTTCGAAGATGGTTCCCGAAACCTGCGGATAGATGGCGATGTCCTGACGTCCGCGGATGGTCGCCGAGTAGTTGATCGGGATTTCGCGGTCGGTAGTGGCTATGGTCATCACGGCGTATTCCGCGGGGCCCATTGCCGTCGGTGCCTGTCCGCACGAAACGGCTGGCATCCGGTGTGGCTGCCATGAAGCAGGCCATGACGGCTGCTTTCACAAATGTTTGCTTCATAATTCTCCTCTTTTTTAAACTAAAAAAACTTTTTACGGTGCAAAAGTACCGTAAAAAGGCCGACGATGTGCCATTATATTGCGAACAGTGTTGGTGTTTTCCGGAACAAAATTTAGGAAATTAATGAAAAAAGCGTTAAATTTGTTCGAAAAAAGAATTGTTATGTCAGCGACTAACCCCATAATAACCACACCGGAAGAACAGTTCGTCGTCGGAGAGTCCGATTTCGCCTTTTTCGGCAATTATGCGAGCCGCTGCGAAGGCGGGGCGATTCTCTACTGCCGCAAGGGCAGCGCCGACGCCACCGTGAACCAATATTGCGGTCAGGTGCGGCGCAACACGCTGATTCTAGTGCTGCCCGGCTCGCTGCTGATGCTGACCAACCGCACGGAGGATTTCCGGATGACCTTCTGCGCCTTCTCGCGCGACCTTTTCGCCGAAGCCGGTTTCCGTCTCGAACCGTCGTTTTTCAGAATCCTGCGCGAAAATCCGATCACCTATCCGCCCGCCCGCATCGTGGAAGGCGCCAGTACTTGGTTTCAGATGGCCGCATACACCTACCGCGACCGCAACAATGTGTTCCGCAATACGATCATCCGCAACCGCCTGCAGAACGTGCTGCTGGAGATTTACGACAAATTGCAGCGTTACGCCAACATGCAGCAGCAGACGCCCGAAACGACGACGCGCCAGACGGAGCTTTTCCACCGTTTCGTCGCGCTGGTGCACGAACACAGTTCGCAGCAGCGCGAGGTGTCGTTCTATGCCGACAAACTCTGCATTTCGACACGTTATCTCTCGACCATCGTGCGCAATATCGCGCATAGCTCGGCCAAGGAGTTCATCGACCGCTCGGTGCTGCTGGAGATCAAGATGCTCCTGCAGTCGACGGATCTGTCGGTGCAGGAGATCGCCTACCGCCTGCATTTTCCCGACCAGTCCTATCTGGGGCGTTATTTCAAGAAGCATACGGGCGAGTCTCCCACCGAGTACCGCAACACGAAAAAATAAGCAGCCCCGATACCGGGGCAGTTTTTGTTTCGCGCCGTCTGTCGTGTTTGGACCCTGAATTGCAGGGCATGTCGTAAAATACGAAAGATTATGAGCAAGACGATTGAAATTCTTGGGGAAAAGGCCGAATACTACCTTTCCCATGTGTGCCGGACCATCGACAAGAAACTGCTGTATCTTCCCGCGCCCGACACCGTCGACCGGGTCTGGATGGAGTCCGACCGCAATATCCGCACTCTCGGCAGCCTGCAGTGGATACTCTCCCACGGCCGTCTGGCCGGTACGGGCTATGTGTCGATCCTGCCCGTGGATCAGGGCATCGAACATGCGGCCGGCGCGTCGTTCGCTCCGAATCCGGCCTATTTCGATCCGGAGAATATCGTGAAGCTGGCTGTCGAGGGCGGCTGCAACGCCGTGGCTTCGACCTTCGGCGTGCTGGGCGCCGTGGCGCGCAAATACGCGCACAGGATTCCGTTCATCGTGAAACTCAACCACAACGAACTGCTCTCCTACCCCAATTCCTACGATCAGGTGATGTTCGGCACCGTGCGCGACGCTTGGAACATGGGCGCCGCCGCCGTCGGCGCCACGATCTATTTCGGGTCGGAGGAGAGCCGCCGCCAGTTGGTCGAGATCGCCGAGGCGTTCGATTATGCCCACGAGCTGGGCATGGCGACGATCCTGTGGTGTTACCTGCGCAACGGGAGCTTCAGGAAGGACGGCGTCGATTACCACGCTTCGGCCGACCTCACGGGGCAGGCGAATCACTTGGGCGTGACCATCAAGGCCGACATCGTGAAGCAGAAGCTTCCGGAGAACAACGGCGGTTTCCGCGCCATCGGTTTCGGCAAGACCCGCGACGAGGTTTACACGAAGCTGACCACCGACCACCCCATCGACCTTTGCCGCTATCAGGTGGCCAACGGCTATATGGGCCGCGTGGGGCTGATTAATTCGGGCGGCGAGTCGCACGGCGCGTCCGATCTGCAGGAGGCCGTCATGACGGCCGTGGTGAACAAACGCGCCGGCGGCATGGGTCTCATCAGCGGCCGCAAGGCTTTCCAGCGGCCCATGGACGAAGGCATAGCCCTGCTCAACGCCATTCAGGACGTATATCTCGATCCCGAAGTGACGATCGCGTAATAACGGCCCGGCGTATACCGTTTCTATATAAGTAAGAAAAAGATAAAATCGTGCATTATGAAAATAACCTTCTTCGGCACGCAGCCCTATGACCGGGAGTCGTTCGACCGCGCCAACGAGCGTTACGGATTCGAATTCAATTACCACCGCAGCCACCTGAACGGCAACAACACTTCGCTGGCGCAGGGGGCCGATGCGGTCTGTATCTTCGTGAACGATACGGCCGATGCCGCCACGATACGCTCTTTGGCGGCGATGGACGTGAAGCTGATCGCCCTGCGCTGCGCGGGATTCAACAACGTGGACCTGAAAGCCGCGGCGGAATACGGCATTCCCGTCGTGCGTGTTCCCGCTTATTCGCCGCATGCCGTGGCGGAATACGCCGTGATGCTGATGCTGACGCTCAACCGCAAGGTCCACCGCGCCTATTGGCGCACGCGCGACGGCAACTTCTCGCTGCACGGCCTGCTGGGATTCGACATGTACGGCAAGACGGCGGGTATCGTCGGCACCGGAAAGATCGCCCGCGAACTGATCCGCATCCTCAAGGGATTCGGCATGGAGGTCCTCGCGTACGACATCTACCCCGACCCGGAATATGCCGTGCGGGCGCAGATAGAATACGTGTCGCTGGACGAACTTTACCGCCGCTCCGACATCATCTCGCTGCACTGCCCGCTGACCGACGCAACCCGCTACATGATCGACGGCGCCGCCATCGGCAGGATGAAACCCGGCGTCATGCTCATCAATACGGGCCGCGGTCAGCTGATCCACACCGAAGCGCTGATCGAGGGGCTGAAAGAGAAGAAGATCGGTGCGGCCGGACTGGACGTGTACGAAGAGGAGGCCGCCTATTTCTACGAGGACACGTCGGACCGGATCATGGACGACGACGTGCTGGCGCGCCTGCTCTCGTTCAACAATGTCGTCATGACCTCCCATCAGGGGTTCTTTACACGTGAAGCGCTGGATAATATAGCGCACACCACTTTGCAGAATATCAACGATTTCGCTGTGCACCGGGAGTTGCGGAACGAGGTGCGCGCCGAACCGGAAAAAACGATGAATTGAACGATGAAAAAAGTTGTTTTGCTCCGCCACGGCGAGAGCACATGGAACCGGGAAAACCGGTTCACGGGATGGACGGACGTCGATTTGAGCGAAAAAGGCGTCGCCGAGGCCGAAAAGGCCGGCCTGCTGTTGCGCGAGGAGGGCTTTCTGTTCGGGCATGCCTATACCTCCTACCTGAAACGGGCCGTGAAGACGCTCGGCGTCGTACTCGACAAGCTGGATCAGGATTGGGTGCCGGTTTCGAAGAGCTGGCGGCTCAACGAGAAGCATTACGGCTCTTTGCAGGGACTCAACAAAAAGGAAACGGCAGAGAAATACGGCGACGAGCAGGTGCACATCTGGCGCCGCAGTTACGACGTGGCTCCGGCGCCGCTCGGCGAAGAGGACCCGCGCAACCCGCGCTTCGATCCCCGCTACCGCGACGTACCCGAAGCGGAGTTGCCCCGCACCGAGTCGCTGCTCGACACCGTCGGCCGCATCATGCCCTACTGGAAATGCGAAATCCTGCCTGCGCTCGCCCGCCACGACTCCCTGCTGGTCGTGGCCCACGGCAACAGCCTGCGCGGCATCATCAAACACCTGAAAGGCATCTCCGACGAAGCGATTTCGGAGTTCAATCTCCCGACCGCCGTGCCTTATGTCTTCGAATTCGACGACGGGCTGAATTACGTCAGGGACTATTTCCTCGGCGACCCCGAAGAGATCGCCGCGCTGATGGCCGCCGTCGCCGATCAGGGTCGGAAATAGCACGGCGCGAATTCCGGCGCGGGAAGGTCGAATTCCCAGCCGTGCCGGATTCCCGGCCTTCATGTTTTAGCCCCCGCTCATTGCGAGCGGGGGCTTTTTTTCGGCGCGGGTGATGCGATCCTCTGGGGTGGCTCCGGTTGCCGCCGCCTGAATGCGATGATGCTTCGTTGCGGCGTCAGTTTGTCGTCCGGTATTCGTTGGGCGACATCCCGACGCACTTCTTGAACAACCGGGTGAAGTGCTGGGGATAGCGGAAACCGAGCTCGTAGGCGATTTCGCTGATCGACTTCGTCGCGTCGAATATCCGTTCCTTGGCGATGTCGATCACCTTCAGTTGAATGTACTCCTGCGCCGATTTGCCGGTCTCCTTCTTTATCAGGTCGCCGAAATAGTTGGCCGACAGGTGCAGCTGTTCCGCGCACCAGCGTACCGAAGGCACCCCGTCGCGCTGGGGCGTGTCGCCTTTGAAATAGTCGTTCAGCAGCCGTTCGAATCGGGACAGCGCGTCTTTGTTGACCTCGCTGCGCGTGATGAACTGCCGTTCGTAGAAGCGTATGCTGTAGTTGAGCAGCAGTTCGATGTTCGAGACGATCAGCCGTCTGCTGTGCTTGTCGATGGCGTGGTTCAATTCGCCCGTTATGTTCTGTAGGCATTCGAGCACCACGAGCCGCTCCTGCTCCGAGAGATGCAGGGCCTCGTTGGCTTCGTACGAAAAGAAGGTGTATTCGTCCATGCTGCGTCCGAGCGACGTGCCCCGGATCAGGTCGGGGTGGAACAGCAGCGCCCAGCCTTTGGGCTGAAACACCTCGCCGTTGTCCTCGATGCCGACCACCTGCCCCGGTGCGATGAATACGAGCGTTCCCTCCTGATAGTCGTAATAGTGGCGTCCGTAGCGCATGTCGCCGCATTTGACGTCTTTCAGGAAGACGCAGTAGAATCCGTACATGCGCCGGGCGTGCCGGGCCTTCGGGCATTTCGAAAAGTCGATGACGCTGACCAGCGGATGGAGCGTCTCCTGCCCCATCATTTCGTTGTACTGGTAGACGTGCTCCATTTTTACGATCTCGTCCATATGCTTCGATTATTGTTGTCTGTCACAAAGTTAATGCTTTTTTCCATGCCCGCCGCACCTTCGCGGCCGAATCGGTAATAATGGTATGACGAACCGTAATTCGGGTAATGACACGCCGCCGGAATCGCCCTACTTTTGCAGTGTAAAACGGACCCGAACCCGATAAACCGGGAAAACGAAAGGTGGTTTCGTCGGTCGGAAAACGGGTTTGAAATCAATAAAAGGAGAAAAAATGGAGCATAGAATTTTGAACAACGGCGTCGAAATGCCGGTTCTGGGTTTCGGTGTCTATCAGGTCGAAGAGACGGTCTGCGAACAGTGTGTATGCGATGCGATTGCGGCGGGTTACCGTTCGATCGACACCGCTTCGGCCTATCTCAATGAGCGGGCCGTGGGCCGGGCGATCCGGCGGAGCGGCGTACCCCGCGAGGAACTTTTCATCACGACGAAACTCTGGGTGCAGGATGCCGGGTACGAGAGCACGAAGCGGGCTTTCGCCAAGTCGCTCGAACGCCTGCAGCTCGATTATCTCGACCTCTACCTGATCCATCAGCCGTTCGGCGACGTCTACGGTTCGTGGCGGGCGATGGAGGAGCTTTACCGCGAAGGGGCCGTCCGGGCCATCGG
>OAUV01001285.1_pt1 | contig 15306 bp, 10 predicted proteins | sample 1516841 | NCBI WGS metagenome assembly OAUV01 (sample SAMEA2580044, study PRJEB22360) | human gut metagenome | biome: human gut; feature: human-associated habitat; material: faeces | place: Denmark | collected 2008/2010 | reverse complement strand
CTGAAGGGCTTTGCCGTGGGCGGCGCGTGCGTCAGCGAAAAGCATGCAGGCTTCATTGTGAACAAAGGCGGTGCGACGTGTGCCGATGTGGAAGCGCTCATCCGCGCCATTCAGGATACGGTATTTCAGGCGACCGGCGTGGAGCTGGAGCCGGAAATTCGCCGCATTTCGCTCAGCAAGTAAAATTTGTGGGATTTACGGTGGCATTTGGCTGCCGAAAAGGTGGTTTTTAAAATGGAATTTGTGATCTTGACCGGCTTATCCGGCGCGGGCAAAACGCGCGCCATGCACGCCATGGAGGATATCGGCTTTTATTGTGTCGATAATCTGCCCCCGGCGCTCATTCCGGTCTTTTACGATCTTTGCGATAAATCCGAGGGTATTCAGCGCCGCGTGGCGGTCGTCACGGATACCCGCGGCGGCGAGCTTTTTAAGTCATTTTTCAGCGCGCTCGAAACACTGAAGGCGCAGAACGAGCCGTATAAAATTTTGTTTATGGATGCGTCCGAGCCCGTGCTCGTCAACCGCTTTCAGGAGACGCGCCGCAAGCACCCGCTTTCCGAAGCGATGCAGGGCTCTTTGGAGCAGGCCGTGCGCCTGGAGCGCGAGATGCTGCGCCCGGTCAAAGAGGTCTCCGATTACGTCATCGATACGTCGAACATTCCGGCGGCGGGGCTGAAAGCGCGCATTTCCGACCTGTTTTTGCAGAACGACAACGACGCCATTACGGTGCATTGCATCAGCTTCGGCTTTAAATACGGTCTGCCGCTCGAATCCGATCTTGTGTTTGACGTGCGCTGCCTGCCGAACCCGTTCTACGTGGAGGAGCTGCGTGAACATACCGGCCTTGAAGCGCCCGTGCGCGACTACGTGATGAACTGCAAGGAAACCGAGGGCTTTAAAACCCGCTTTACGGACATGATCGATTACATGCTGCCGCTCTACATTCAGGAGGGCAAAAGCCAGCTCGTCATCGCGGTCGGATGCACCGGCGGGCATCACCGCTCCGTGGCGCTTGCGCAGTATATGCACGATCACCTTGTCGCAAACGGCGTTCACGCCACGGTCTCGCACCGGGATATCACGAAACAATAAAGCGGGAGGGAGCCGTTTTCATGTCATTTGCTGCGGATTGCAAGCAAGAGCTGTGTATGATTGAAAATAAGCGCGCGTGCTGTTTGAAAGCGGAATGCTACGGCCTTCTGCTTTTTTCAAAGTGTTTTTCCGCGCGGGAATCGCAGATGGTATGCGAAAATGCCGCCGTTGCACGCCGTGTGGCGGAGGCCGCCGCCGTTTCGGCCGGTGTATACGCCGAGGTGCGCTCGCAGTTAAGGCGCAAGAATATCGGCGCGTATGCCATCACCATTCCGGGTGAAGCCGCACGCATTCAGATGATCCGTTCGTTCGGGCACGATGAGAATGACGTGAACCTGCATATTCATGAGGAAAATCTGCAAAAGGACTGCTGCATTTCGGCATTTCTGCGCGGCGTGTTCCTCATCTGCGGCACGGTCACAGATCCGCAGAAGGAGTACCACCTTGAGTTTTCCACGCCGTACCTGCACCTTGCGGAAGACCTTGTGGCTGTTCTGCACCGCGTGAAGGCCGCGCAGCTTTCGCCGTCCATTGCACGCAGAAAAAACAGCTACATTGTCTACATAAAGGAAAGCGCCGCCATTGAGGATTTCCTCACGCTGACGGGTGCGGTAAACTCCGCCATGAACCTGATGCAGATCAAAATGTACAAAGAGACCTACAACAATTTAAACCGTGTCTCGAACTGCGAGACCGCGAATCTTGATAAAACGTACTCTGCTGCAACAAAGCAGATTGCCGCCATTGCGCTCATCAGCGACAAGGTTGGGGCTGGACGAGCTGCCTGCCGACCTGCGCGAGGCCGCCGTTTTGCGGCTGGAAAACCCCGAAATGTCGCTGCGCGAAATGGGGGAGCGGCTTTCCATCAGCCGTTCCGGTGTGAATCACCGCCTGCGCCGCATTTTGGAGTTTGCGGAACAGCTCGGTTCGCCGGAGGAATCCCTTGCGGAGCAGAGCGTTTTTGAAGTGGAGGAAAAGCTGCATGCTGAAAATGCAAAGACCGAAGAGCTTTAAAGACCTTGTGTTGGGCATTTTGATTGTTGCGGTGCTCGGCGTGGGCGCGTATTTCATCGCAGATGCGCTGAAAGCCGAGCTTGTGCCCGGCGATATCGTAGTGCGCTCCGGCAATGAAGAGATTACCGCGCTGCAGAACGTGACCGGCGAGCAAAGGAAGAACGGTTCAAAAGCGTGCGGAGGGCATTTTGAAATTGAAGAGGTTGCCGATGAATTCCCGGTCATTCGCATGGATAAAGGCATCGTGCTTGAAGCCTCGCAGGATCCCTACGGCGCAATGTATTACACGGTCTATAACGAGGATTTCTCCGAGCTTTACTACCGCAGCGAGCGGTTTGCGTACCCTGAAAACGACGGCACATACTACGTTGTGATCGATACCGCGTGGGGAGATAAAAACCACTATTTTTCCACCGAGCACGGATTTACCCTTGTGATTGAAAATAGCAATTAGATACTTATGTAAATTTAATTATGTAAACTTAAATGGAAAAGGAGGGCGAAAATGGCGTTTACACATTTGCATGTGCACACCGAATACAGCCTTTTGGACGGCGCTTGCCGCATTGAAAAGCTGCTCGATCAAGCGCAGAAAATGGGTCAGAAAAGCGTTGCCATTACGGATCACGGCGTGATGTACGGCGTGATCGACTTTTATAAAGCAGCGAAAAAGCGCGGCATCAAGCCGATCATCGGCTGCGAGATCTACGTTGCAAAGCGCAGCCGGTTCGATAAGATTCACGGCATCGATAACGAAAACCGGCATCTTGTGCTGCTGTGCAAAAACGAAACGGGCTACCGCAACCTTGTCGCCATTGTCTCTAAAGCGTGGACAGAGGGTTTTTACAGCAAGCCCCGTGCCGATATGGAGCTGCTGCGTGAACACAGCGAGGGGCTCATCGCGCTTTCCGCCTGCCTTGCGGGTGAGATCCCGCGTGCGCTTTCCGTCGGCGACTATGACGAAGCAAAAGCCGCCGCCCTGCGCTACCGTGAGATTTTCGGCGAGGACAATTTTTACCTCGAATTACAAGACCACGGCCTGCGCGAACAGGCACATATCAACCCGCAAATAATCCGATTGTCAAAAGATACGGGCATTCCGCTCGTCGTGACGAACGACTGCCACTATATCGAAAAAGAAGACACCAAAATGCACCACATCCTCGTCTGCATCCAGACGAACCGCACGGTGGAGGATGAGGATACACTGGAATTCGGCTCCGATGAATTCTATTTTAAAAGCGAAGACGAAATGCGTGCACTGTTCCCGGATTGTCCCGAGGCAGCGGATAATACGCAGAAAATCGCCGACCGCTGCAATGTGGAATTTGAGTTCGGCAAAACGAAGCTGCCACACTTTGATACGCCGGACGGCAGCGACAACCGCGAATATTTCCGCCGCATGTGTTACGCGGGTCTGCACAAATACTACGGCGAAAACCCGAAAAAAGAAATCGTAGACCGCCTTGAATATGAAATTTCGACGATTGATACGATGGGTTATGTAAACTACTACCTCATTGTGTACGATTTCATCCGTCAGGCGAAAAGCATGGGTATCCCGGTCGGCCCGGGCAGAGGCTCCGGCGTGGGCAGCCTCGCCGCATACTGCATCGGCATCACGGGCGTTGACCCGTTGCGGTATGACCTGCTGTTCGAGCGCTTTTTGAATCCGGAGCGCGTCAGTATGCCGGACTTCGACGTCGATTTCAGCGATGAGCGCCGACAGGAGATCATTGAGTATGTCACGGAAAAATACGGCACCGACCATGTGGCGCAGATCGTCACGTTCGGCACCATGGCGGCGCGCCTTGCGATACGCGACGTTGGCCGCGCCATGGCGATTCCGTACACGACGTGCGATACCGTCGCAAAGCTTGTGCCGATGGAGCTCGACATCACGATTGATGCCGCGCTGGAACGCGTCTCCGAGCTGCGCGATTTATATGAAAGCGACAAACAGGTGCACGAGCTCCTCGATATGGCACGCAAAATTGAGGGCATGCCGCGCCACACGTCTACGCACGCCGCCGGTGTTGTCATCACAGACCGCCCGGTCGTCGATTACGTGCCGCTGAGCATGAACGACGATTCGCCCGTCACGCAGTACACGATGACGGCCATCGAGCAGCTCGGTCTGCTCAAGATGGACTTTCTCGGCCTGCGCAACCTCTCGGTTATCGACCACGCCGAGCAGATGATTGCGAAACACACGCCGGGCTTTAAGGTGGAAAACGCGCCGGATAACGACCCGGACGTGTTTAAAATGATCGCGAGCGGTGCGACAGAGGGCGTGTTCCAGTTTGAATCCGCCGGTATGCGCCGTGTCATCATGCAATCCGACCCCAAAAGCATTGAAGACCTCATCGCCGTTATCTCTTTGTATCGCCCCGGCCCGATGAAGTTCATCCCCATGTACGTCGAAAATCGCAAGCACCCGGATAAAATCACGTACCGCCACCCACGCCTTTCCAAAATACTGGATGTCACCTACGGGTGCATCATTTATCAGGAGCAGGTCATGCGCATTTTCCGCGAGCTTGCGGGGTATTCGCTCGGCCGCGCGGACATTGTGCGCCGCGCCATGAGCAAGAAAAAGCACGATGTCATGGAGCAGGAGCGCGAGTATTTCATTCACGGCTTAAAGCGTGAGGACGGCACCGTGGAGATTGAAGGCTGCATCGCCCGCGGTGTGGACGAGCAGACCGCCGAGACAATCTACGATGAGATGAAAAGTTTCGCGTCCTACGCGTTCAATAAGTCCCATGCCGCCGCGTATGCCGTTGTGGCGTATCGCACGGCGTACCTCAAATATCACTATCCGAAAGAATATATGGCCGCGTTGCTCACAAGTGTGCTCGCATCCGCAGGCAAGATTGCGGCGTATATGGAAGAATGCAGCAGGCTAAATATTGCCGTGCTGCCGCCGCACGTGAACGAGAGCGAGCAGGGCTTTTCCGTTTTTGAAAACAGCATTCGTTTCGGTTTGCTCGCCATCCGCAACCTCGGACGCGGCCTGATACAGCGCATTTTATCCGAGCGTACGATGAACGGCCCGTTCACGACCTTCTACGATTTCTGCAAGCGCATGCAGGGCAGAGACCTGAACCGCCGCGCCGTGGAAAGTCTTATCCGCTGCGGTGCGTTCGACGGTCTCGGCAACAACCGCCGCGAAATGCTGATGGCGGTCGGCCCGCTGCTCGATCAGCTGGAGGACGACAAACGCCGCAACATAGAGGGACAGATCGGCCTGTTTGACTTCGGCGGGGAGGAGAAAACGGAATCTTTCGAGATGCCGAAAGCCGAGGAGTTCCCCAAAACCGAACTGCTTTCTATGGAAAAGGAAGTCACCGGCATGTACCTTTCCGGGCACCCCATGTCGCCGTATGCGGAGGTCTATAACGCCGGCATCGCCGCGCGCTTTGATGAGATTGCCTGCAGCGCCGCCGGGGAATCCGACCAATATAAAGACGAGCAGTATGTGGACGTTCTGGCCGTTGTGGAAAGCGTGAAAAAGAAGGTGACGCGCTCCGGCTCTGCCATGGCGTTCGTCACGCTGGAAGACATGTACGGCTCTATGGAGGCGCTTGTTTTCCCGAAGGTTTTGGAAAAATACGGCGACCTTTTTGCGCCGGGCGGCTCTGTTTGGGCGCACGGACGCATCAGCTTTACGGAAGAAAAAGACCCGAAATTCATCTGCGAATATGCCTCGGCACCGTTTTCGCCGGAAGAAATGATGATCCGCAGAAGGCCTGCGCCTGAGGAAAAGAAAAGGGCCTCGCAAAAGCCTGCCGTTGTGCCGGAAAGCGTCACGCCGCCGCGCGGGGAAGAGCGGCCCGGTGTGCAGATTAAGGGCTATAACACAGCCTATAAGGGCCTTTACCTGCGTGTGCCGAACGCCGAAGACCCGCTCTGCAAAAAGGCGATGCAGTACATCGAGATTTTCGACGGTGTGACCGACCTCTATCTATATTATACGGACACGAAAAAGCTGGTCCGCGCGCCCGCCCGTTACCGCGTTGCGGTGAACTACGAACTCGTCTCCGCATTGAAAAAACTTCTCGGCGAGGGAAATGTTGCGCTGAAAGAATAAGAAATTCTCAAAAAAACAAAAACCGTTTCAAAAAAGACAAAATACCTCTTGAAACCGTCAGGGAAAAGGGGTATAATCAAAAATGAATGGAATAAATTGCTGAATTGCATTTTTAACTTTGCAATTTTCAATAAGAAAGTGGAGGAATTTACAATGTGTGCAAAGAAAATCGCAGTACTTACGAGCGGCGGTGACGCACCGGGCATGAATGCTGCGGTTCGTGCTGTTGTCCGCACCGCGATCTCCTTCGGCATGGAGGTATATGGCGTACGTCACGGCTACAACGGTCTTCTGACCGGCGAAGTGCAGAAAATGGAGCTTCGCAGCGTTTCCAACATCATCCAGCACGGCGGCACAGCGCTCTTTACGGCGCGCAGCCCCGAGTTCAATACCCCGGAGGGCGTTCAAAAGGCAGCTGCTAAATGTCGCGAACTGGGCATCGACGGCGTGGTTGTTGTCGGCGGCGACGGATCTTTCCGCGGCGCACGCGACCTGACCGGCGCAGGCGTTCCTTGCATCGGCGTTCCGGGCACCATCGATAACGATATTTCGAGCTCCGAATATACCATCGGTTATGACACGGCGATGAACACCGCTATGGAAATGATCGACCGCATCCGCGATACCACAGAGTCTCATGACCGCTGCAGCGTTGTAGAGGTCATGGGCAGACGCTGCGGCGACATCGCACTCAACACCGGCATCGCTGTCGGTGCAATCGCAACGCTCGTCCCGGAAGTGAAGTATGACTTTGAAAAGGACATCATCGAGCGCATCCGCTACGCACAGAAGACCGGCAAGCGCCACTTCATCGTGGTCGTTGCAGAGGGCGTAGGTCACTCCGAAGATATCTGCAAGCGCATCCAAGAGGAGACCGGCATCGAGAGCCGTGCGACCATCCTTGGCCATGTACAGCGCGGCGGTTCCCCGACGCTCCGTGACCGTGTTGTGGCAAGCCAGATGGGCTACCACGCAGTTGAGCTGCTCCGCGACGGCAAGAGCAACCGCGTTGTCGTCATGCAGGGCGAACGCATCGTGGACTTCGACATTACCGAAGCCCTCGAGATGCCGCGTGTCTTCGACGAGAAGCTCTACAAGATTTCTCAGGATCTTTCCCGCTAAAGTTAAGTTACCGAAACGCCTGTTCCAAAAGGACGGGCGTTTCCTGTTTTTCGGCACGGTGTCTGCATTTTTTGCATAAAGCACCTTGTCGGGGGTAAAAAATAATTATTTTTGGGAAAATAGGTTGACATTTTCCGCAGTTCGTGGTAGAATAATCGAGCGGTCGAAAAGAGGCCGTGAGATAAATAGGGGCATAGCTCAGTTGGTAGAGCAGCGGTCTCCAAAACCGCGTGCCGTGAGTTCGAATCTTACTGCCCCTGCCACCATGGCCCGGTAGTTCAGTTGGTTAGAACGCTAGCCTGTCACGCTAGAGGTCGACGGTTCGAGCCCGTTCCGGGTCGCCACAAAAGGCGAGTTCATCTTGCCTTTTGCGTATGCTGCTATGGCTCAGTAGGCAGAGCACGTCCTTGGTAAGGACGAGGTCACCAGTTCGAATCTGGTTAGCAGCTCCAAGAAGGACTTTGCAGAAATGCAGAGTCCTTTTTTGTTTGTGTTTTCGAGAGGTCATACAGTCAAAAAAAGTAGTCGGCAGTATATCGTTTTTGAAGAAAAACGGCCTTTTTGCGCCTATTCATAATTTCGACTTGAAATTTACCGTATTTCTGCTATAATCTTTATAGTTTTCCCTTTATGTTTATGCTTAAAAAGCAGCGGCCAAACTGCCAGAAAATTGAAGGAGCAGAGGATTATGAGTATTCCGGAAATGGACATGAACCCGGAGATCGCCCGAAAGTTACTCGAGGTCGGCGAAGAATTCCGCATTGAAGGCCCGTTCTTCTCGTACGAAGAAATCAAAATGGGCAACGTGAACCACACCTACAAAGTCAATTATATTCGCGATGACGGTACCGGCATGGCAAAGATTAAGTCTTTCCTTGTACAGCGCGTCAATACATATGCGTTTCAGCACCCGATTGAGCTGATGCAGAACATTGACCGTGTCACGGAGCACATCCGTGAAAAATGCCCGAATACGAAAAGCCTGCATTTCCATCACACGAAGCACGGCGTCAACTATTTGATGGATAATGACGGCTTCTGGCGGCTCAGCAACTACGTGCCGTCTGTGACGTTCGATACCTGCGACGACCTGAACGTGGTGCGCAGTGCAGGTGAGGCGTTCGGCGATTTCCAACTGATGTTGGCAGATTTCGATGCGAACTCCCTTTTCTACACAATCCCGGATTTCCACAATACGCGCAAGCGCTATGAGAAGCTGAAGGAAGACATGGCTGCCGACCCGTGCAATCGTGTGGCAGAGGTGCGCGAAGAACTCGATTGGCTGCTTTCCGTAGAGGACGAGGCTTGCCGCCTGACCGACCTCTTTGAAAAAGGCGAGCTTCCGCTGCGCGTTACGCACAACGATACAAAGATCAACAACGTGCTGTTCGATGAGAAGACGCACGAGGCGCTCGTTGTCATCGATCTGGATACCGTTATGCCGGGCCTTGTCGGCCACGATTTCGGCGATGCCATCCGCTTCGCTGCAAATTTTGTGGAAGAAGATTGCGATTATCCGGAAAAGGCCGGCGTAAACCTCAATATTTTCTGGGCATTTGCCGAGGGCTTCCTCAAAAAGACCGCCGCGTCTCTGACGAAAACCGAAGTGGATACGCTGGCGCTCAGTTGCTTTGCGCTTACCTGCGAGCTTGCAACGCGCTTCCTCGCGGACTACATCGTCGGCGATAAGTACTTTAAGGTCAAAAAGCCACAGCATAACCTTGTTCGTACGCGCTGCCAGATTGCCCTTGCAAAGGACATGCTGAATAAAATGGACGCGATGAACGCCATCGTGCAGGACTGCGCACGCCGCTACAAAGAGACCGAAAACGCATAATTCATTTTGCATCCAGACGACCCGGCAGCTTTGTCGGGTCGTTTTTAAAACCAGGGAGGAGTTTATCATGAAAATTCTGTTGACCGGCGCAAATGGCTTTGTAGGGGCACGCATCCGTGCGGCGGCGCCCGTTATTTGTGCGCCGTCTCTGCGCGGGGCGGAAAAAGAGGATATCGACCGCCTCATCGACACCGTGCAACCGGACGCCATCCTTCACACCGCGGCAATCTCGGACATCGGTGCGTGTGCCAAAGACCCGGAAGGATCATACCACGCAAACGTTTTGGTGCCGGAGTATTTGGCCAAAGCCGCAAACGGTGCGAAGCTCGTGTTGTTCAGCTCCGATCAGGTGTACAGCGGCGCAAAGGGCGATAAGCCGTTTACGGAAGACGACGTTGCGACCGCAAATCTCTACGCCGAAGAGAAGTTGGAAATGGAAAATCGCGTTCTCGCGATCGACCCGAACGCCGTCATGCTGCGTGCGACGTGGATGTATGACATGCCCATGTTCGGCGTGCCGAACCGCAGCAACCTCATCACGATGTTCCTGAACGCCGCCATCACCCAAAAGCCGCTTGCACTTTCCAAAGAGGAATTTCGCGGCATCACCTATGTGCGCGAGGTTGCAGAGCAGACCTTGCAGGCTGTGAATTTGCCCGGTGGCGCGTATAACTTCGGCAGTGAGGCAGACGTCTCCATGTACGCGCTTGCGGAGCTGTTTATGAAAAAAACAGGCATGAAGCTCAATTTGCAGGAAAAGTCCGGCGGCGAAAACCTCTGGATGAATTGTGCAAAGCTCAAAAATGCCGGCGGTGGATTTGAGACGACTGCCGAAGGCCTTGCGACGTGCATGGAGGACTATAATCTTTCGCTGCTCGGCCGATAACAAAACGAAAATCTCCTTTGAAGCCCGGTTTTATGGGTTCTTCAAAGGAGATTTTTAAGTGATCGAAATCTAATTATGTCAATAGCTTTATGTAAACTAAATTATGTAAAATTAAAGAAATTTGTCGAGCGCATGGGCGCGTTCACAGGCCGCACGCACCAGTTCCGGCTGCATGCGCAGCACGCCGAGCTCGCCCACGACCTCCGCAGAGCTCGAAATCCTTTTGTCTCACAACAGATCAGAAAGATAGGCTAAATGGTCCGGTGGGCTGTTTAGCCGTAAGAAACCCTATCAAGAGGTTCCTTAAAAAGACATGAAGAATGCAAAAAGCCACAAGCTCAAAAGTGTCATTTAAACCTCCTTCGGCATAACTTGTACAAGGGGCAAGTCCCCGAAAACAAGGAGGGGTTTTATGGCATCTTTTACAAATTTCGCGACGCTTTCGTATAACGGAGGCACAACGAATTCCAACACCGTCACGGGCGAGCTTTTGGAGGCCTTGACCGTTACCAAAACCGCCGTGGTGAAAAATTACGCCGCAAACGATAAGATTACGTATATCATTTCTATCGTAAACAGCGGTGCGCAGCCGGTGACAAATCTCACGGTCACCGATAACCTCGGCGCGTATGAATTTAATAGCGGGACCGTCTATCCGCTCGCGTATGTGTCGAATTCTGTTCGGTATTATGTAAACGGCGTCTTGCAGACCGCGCCCACCGCAACGTCGGAGCCGCCGCTCGTCATTACGGTCCCGAATGTCCCCGCAAACGGCAGCATCATGCTCGTTTACGAGGCAGAGGTCACAGCGTATGCACCGCTCGGCACGGACGGCAGCATCACGAATACCGCAAATGTCACGGACGGCAATCTGGAAGTCAGCGCGTCGGAAACGGTCTCCACGGAGGATCGCGCGGTTCTCACCATCAGCAAAGCGCTGTGTCCTGCGGTCGTCACGGGGAACGGGCAGATTACGTATACGTTCGTCATCGAAAACACGGGCAACACCGAAGCTTCCGAAGCCGAGCGCATCGTGCTGACCGATACGTTTGACCCGATCCTCAAAAACATTGCGGTCACGTTTAACGGCACCGCTTGGACAGCAGGTACGCAGTACACGTATGGCGAAACGACCGGCGTGTTCGCAACGCTTCCGGGGCAGATCACCGTTCCCGCCGCGCAGTATACGCAAAACGAAAACGGCACATGGACCACTACACCCGGCACCGCGGAGGTTGTTATCACCGGCACCGTGTAAAGCCAAATTTAACAGGACGCATAGCGTAGATATCCTCCGGCTTTTCGCCGGGGGATATTCATGCTTTGTGTCGTTTTTTAACAAGCGATTTTACATGGATTTTACAAAGAACACACAGTTGATTTGACATAGACACGATATACTCCTATACGTGTAAAAGAATGTTAAAAGGGGAAAATCGAGTATGGATATTTTCAATGTACTGACGATGATCGGCGGGCTGTGTCTTTTCCTGTTCGGCATGAACCTGATGGGGCAGGCCTTGGAGCGCCGCGCGGGCGGCAAGCTGCAAAGCTTGCTCGATAAAATGACCGGCAGTGTACCGGCGGGCTTTTTGACGGGCCTCGGCATCACAGCCATCATTCAAAGCTCGTCGGCGACGACAGTCATGGTAGTGGGCTTCGTAAACTCCGGGCTCATGACACTGCGGCAAGCCATCAATGTTATCATGGGTGCGAACGTGGGCACCACCGTCACGGCGTGGCTGTTGAGCCTTGCGGGCATCAGCGGCAGCAATATTTGGGTGAATCTTTTAAAGCCGTCATCCTTCACGCCTGTTTTGGCGCTCATCGGCATCATTTTCTATATGTTCTGCAAGTCCGGTAAAAAGAAAGATACCGGCATGATCCTGCTTGGCTTTGCGACCTTGATGTTTGGCATGGAAACCATGAGTGGCGCGGTTTCGGGCCTTAAAGATGTCCCGGCGTTCGCTTCGCTGTTCCTGATGTTCAAAAATCCGATTCTTGGCGTGCTTGCGGGCGCGCTTTTGACAGGTATCATCCAGTCCAGTTCAGCTTCCGTGGGCATTTTGCAGGCATTGGCCGTAACGGGGCAGGTCAGCTACGCGGCGGCTATCCCGATTATCATGGGCCAGAATATCGGTACCTGCGTTACGGCGCTGATCTCCTCCGTGGGCACACAGAAGAACGCAAAGCGCGCGGCAGTCGTCCATTTGATGTTCAATGTTATCGGCGTGGTCGTGTTACTGACGGCCTTCTGGATTGTAAAGATCGTGTTTGCACCGGCTATTCTGGATGAAAACGCCACCATGTCCGGCATCGCGATTGCGCACTCGCTCTTTAATATCCTGTGCACGGCGATGCTGCTGCCGGCAGGCGGCCTGCTTGAAAAGCTCGCAATCCGCATCGTGCCGGGTAAGGGCGGCAAAGAGCAGCCTGTTGAGCTTGAAGAACGTCTGCTCATCACACCGTCCGTCGCGCTCGGCCGCTGCCGTGCCGTTGCGGGCGAAATGGCACGCTGCGCAGGCGAAGCGCTGCATATGGCGCTGACGACCTTTGAAAACTATTCGCCGGAGCTTGCGGAATCCATCCGTGAAAACGAGAGCCGCTGCGACCGCTACGAAGACGAGCTTGGTACATACCTGGTGCGCCTGAGCGCCCAGCAGCTGAGCGATGCCGAAAGCGAAGAAGCCACCGAATTATTAAAAATTATCGGCGATTTTGAGCGTATCTCCGACCACGCCGTGAACCTGCTTGCGGCGTCGGAAGAACTGCGCAGCAAGGGACTTGGCTTCAGCGCCGCCGCAGAAAAAGAGCTGAAGGTGCTCATCGGCGCGGTGAGTGAGATATTGAATACGGCAGAGCGCGCGTTCAGCGAAAAAGACCTTGCAGCCGCCGCACAGGTAGAGCCGCTGAAACAGGTCATCGTTGCACTGAAGGAGCAGATGCGCACGCGCCATATTCTGCGCATGCAGCAGGGTCATTGCAGTATTGAAGCGGGCTTCGTGTGGTCCGACCTGCTGACGGATCTCGAGCGAACGGCTGACCACTGCTCCAACATCGCCGGCTGTGTTCGGGATGCGGCAACCCACGGTCTTAATCTGCACGAAACGCTGCGCGCCATGCGTGCCGACGACCCCGACTTCCGCCGCGCCTACGGCACCTACGCGGAAAAATACCGCTTGCAGGCAGTATAACTACATAATCAATCAAGTAAAAAAGAGACAGTTTGCTTTGATATGTACCCCAATACCGGACACCCGGTATGGGGGCATATCACTTTAAGCTGTCTCTTTTTGCATTTGACGAAGTTGCTGAGAATGCTGATTTAGAGGTTGTAACGGAATAGAGCATTTTAAGACTGGGACTGGCGTACGGAATTGTATTTGGAATTACCCAATGCTTTGAGGTAGGCATCGTAAGCCGCTTCCAACGTAGAAAACTCTTTCCCGTTTTTCAGAATTTCCTTATACTGATTTTGCGTAATAAGCGATTTTGAAACGGTAACATAGTCCTTACCGTTTCGCTTACCGGTCGTGGTTTCGGAAACATAATAGTTCCCGTTGCCGGTTTGAATAATTACGGGGATTTCCTTTCCGGGCCCGACCTTATCCGTGTCCAGAGATGTCCAGAAAAGATACCGATATGCTTCTCGTCTATCTCTTCCGTCGCCAAGATAGGCCCATGTGCAATTAGGCTGCTGCAAAAGACTTTTATTCAGCTTATTAATCTCTGTGGTAATGGCTGGAACATATTTCGAATCCGGACATCTGGAGTCAAACTCAAAGTTTGTATTGTTTTTCATGTCTTGCCAAAATTCCGTTTCGTATAGAAGTGGGAAGAAATCCGTCTCGTTTGTGTTAAACGGGTATTTAGGTTCAGATGGATCGGCTTTTCCGCTCCAAGTGAGAATGATTCCGTAATCTTCCTTATACGATACGACACAGGTTCCGTTTGGCGCAGCAACGCCTATCCAGTTCTTCGTGTCTCCTTGGCTTTTGGAATGAACAATACCGCCGATATTCACAGGATCTACTGATTGCCAGTCGGCCTGCTTCTGTTTTAGGTTGACGGTTACGGTAGCCTCAGAATCTCCGAGCAACGCCTCTGTAGACACCTGTGCATAAGCGGAGCGGACATTTGCAAGATCTGTCGCTTCTCTGGCTTTTTCAAGCTGTGACGCAAATACCGGAATGGCAACTGCAATCAATACAGCGATGATTGCAATGACAATTAGCATTTCCATCAATGTGAATCCGTTTTTGTTTTGCTTCATTAAAATCCCTGCTTTATCTTTGAATAGAACAAATACATGGTGAAAATAAACATCGGAGTTCATCACCGAAGGTCTCTGCAATATTTTTTACCGGAAAGGATTTCTGCGAAAAAAAGATGATTAAATCGTATGGTAAAGACCCATGGAAACCAAAACTTCTGTAATAAAGGAACTGGACACCAATCAAGATACGCGTCGTATCGAAATTGGTGTCCAGTTATGGTCCGAGTGACAGGAGTTGAACCTGCGGCCTCTTGAACCCCATTCAAGCGCGCTACCAAAACTGCGCTACACCCGGATAACGAATTTATTATACACGATACCCGGGAAAAAAGCAAGCAGTTTTTTCACAATTTTATGCGGAAGCGGAAAATAGAGGAAAGCGGCTTTAAATCAGACTCAGAAAATAGCGAAACAGCTTTTCGCCGTTCACTGCATCGGGGCGGCGGTGCGCAAAGCCGATGCGCTCCGGGTGAAACTGCACGCCGATCACCTTGCCGTTTTCATGGATAAAGCCCTCGTTGATGCCGTCGTCGCTGACGCACAGGGGGATAAGTCCCGCGCCGAGCTTACCTGCGGCCTGATGGTGTGCACTGTTCACGGGGAATTCTTCGCCGTAAAATTCGCGCATCAGATCATGCTGCGCGCGCACCGTGTGAATGGCGTCGCCGGTCTCTTTTGCCGCCATGTGGTGCTGCGGGTCCGGCACATCCTGAATGAGGTCGCCGCCGAATGCCACGTTCAGCACCTGGTGCCCTCTGCAAATGCCGAATACCGGCTTGCCCGCTGCAAAAAAGCATTTTGCAAGCGCAATCTCGTCTGCATCACGGCTGTCATCGATGCCTTCGCTCGCCGTGTTTTCCTGCCCGTAGAGCACAGGATTTACATCGGCGCCGCCGGGGATCAGCAGGCCGTCGCAGGTGTCTGCGTCGGAAAGTGTCATCGAGATTACCGGTTCCGCGCCGCAAGCCGTCAGCTTCTTCCGT
>OAUV01001279.1_pt1 | contig 15370 bp, 9 predicted proteins | sample 1516841 | NCBI WGS metagenome assembly OAUV01 (sample SAMEA2580044, study PRJEB22360) | human gut metagenome | biome: human gut; feature: human-associated habitat; material: faeces | place: Denmark | collected 2008/2010 | reverse complement strand
CCTGCCGGGGCGATCTGCGACTTCTACGACATGTACACGCCGTCCCTGCAATGGACGCCGCTGTACCCCCGCCAGAAGACGCTCATGAAGATCATCTTCTTGGAGATCGACCAGATGAACCGGTACGACTTCCAAGTGATAGAAGGGTGGCGCGAGAGCACGCGCAACGGCGGCCCGGTGAAGATTCCGCTCGACATCTTCGACCGCATCGAGTGGCTGAAGAGGCGCGGATACAAGCACTTCCGCGAGAACATCTTCTGCCTCGGGCGACGCGGCTCAAAGGGCTTCACCGTGTCGCACCTCATCGACTACAAGCTGGCCCAGATGCTCTCGCTCGGCAACCCCCAGCGCGTCCTCCACCTGCCGGACGGCAAGGAGATGCACGTCGATGTCATGGCGACGACGTTCAGCCAAGCGAAGTCCGCGCTGTACCTCGACATCCTGAACACCATCATAGAGTGCTCGTGGTTCGACCCGTGGACTAGCTCGCTGTCCGAGACCGCGATAAAGCTGGAAACGGCTGCGGACAAGGTGTTCAACGAGCGCGAGGAGATGCGGCAGATCGAATCGGGCATCAGGAAGAACATAAGGCGCAGGGCATCGCTTCTCGTCGAGCCGAAGGCCGCCAACCCCGATTCCGCGCGAGGCAACGCCTCGATCATACAGGCGTACGACGAGTTCGCCTACGGTCGCGACGACGGCCTGAAGGCATCGTCGGAGGCGATCTGGAAGGCCCTAACGCCGTCGCTGCGTCAGGTCGGCAAGGAGGCCATGATAGTCGTCCCGTCCACCCCCGTGTCGGAGGCGGGCATGTTCTACAAGCTGTTCAAGAACGCCTTCGAGCGCGACGAGGACGGCAGCTCGAAGCACCCCGACATGTTCTGCATGCAAGCGCCGTCGTGGGAGCTGTTCACGGACGGCCAGTACGTACCGGCGATAGGCAAGCCCCTGCTGCTTCCTCCGGAGCAGGACGAATCGTTCGCCATGGAGGAGGAGCGCGACCCGGAGAAGTTCAGGGTTGAGTACCGCGCGCAGTTCGCCAAGTCGCAGGACGCGTACCTGAACCCCGACATGGTTGAGAAGATGTTCAACGCGTACCCAGACCTTCAGGGCAACGCGAACGTCCCGGCTAGGCACGGGCGCATCGACCGCCAGTACGTCATGCACTGCGACGCTGGGCGCGTGAACGACAACTTCTGCATAGCAATCGGCCACAAGGAGCTGTGCGAGGACGGCTTCTTCCACGCCTTCATCGACGTGCAGAAGATTTTCCAAGCGAAGGACTTCCCTCCCGACGAGCACGGCGTTCGGCGCATCAACTACACGGTCGTGCAGAAGCAGATCATCGAGTACCTGAAGCTGTTCAACATCGTCCGCTGCACGTTCGACCAGTACCAGAGCGCGTCGCTCATCGACACGCTGAACTTGGAGAGGACGATGGGGACGTTCCTCAACGGCTCGGTCGTCATCGAGGAGGACACCGCCACCGAGAAGAAGAACATGAAGCGCTGGGAGCGGTTCAAGCAGGCCCTCTACCAAGGATGGGTTCACGCCCCGTTCGTGATAGACGACATACTGGGCCTCGGCGAGGTGTGCATGTTGGAGAAGGAGCTGAAGTTCCTCATCCTGAAGAACGGCAAGAAGGTAGACCACCCCAGCACTGGTGATGTATGTCACGATGCCGCAACGGAGGTTTTGACGGAGGATGGATGGGTTCGGTTCAAAGATGCCGTCATGGGCAGACGCGTCGCAACGTATTCAAAGGACGGCAAGATCGAGTGGCAGCAGCCGATCAGGAAAATCGCATACGAGTACCATGGCGAAATGTACGGATACTCGAACCGTCTTGTCGATTTCAAGGTGACACCGAATCATAGGATGCTGTACAGGCTGTGCAACCACGGGAAGATGACTGAGCTTATGAAGTCCCCTATTGATGGCATCTTGGCCAATCGGTCTAAGTTCTTCATCCCAAGGTGTGGTGAAAACGGGAATGCAGGTGCTTTGGTCGATCTTCCGAGCGGAGTTGATTTCGGCTGCTTTGCAAGGATCGTCGGTTTCTGGTTGGCGGATGGCGGAAAGACTGCGCTTCGGCGTGATGGAGTTTTTATAATCTCGCAGTCGAAGGAAGATGGAATCGTGTATATCGAGGCGGCTCTTGATGGGTCTGGCTTCGAGTGGTCTAAACGAGAGTGCAAGAAAAGCGGATATCAGAGGAAAGTGCTATACGAATACAAGGTGCATAGCAAATGGCTTGCAGACTGGACGCTGGAAAGGTTTTTCGATGGAGCTGGTGACCTTGCAATACCTTCGGAGATTTTCGTGGAATGGGGCAAGAAGGAGCAGGACTGCTTCATAGATGGCTTCCTGCATGGAGACGGCACCTTTAGCAAGGACAAGAACGCTTACATCAGAGCGGGGATAAAGGACAAGGGCGTTGCCGATGCGATGCAGGCCGTATTTATGACAAACGGAACCGCAACGTCATACTATGATTGCAAAACGCCGTCGGGCGGGGAATTTCACGAAATATGCCTTCTCGGTCGCAAAGAATCGGCGGTTGAGAGAAGTAAGGTCGATATAAGCCGATACGACGGCATGGTGTATTGCTTCGAGGTTCAAAATGGAACGCTTGTCACGCGCAGGAACGGCAAGATTCTCATTTCCGGAAACTGTCACAACGACATGGCGGACTGCGTTTCGACGGTGTGCGTGAACCTCCTGTCAGATCAGGTCGAGGCGCTTGGAGAGGGAACCCTGCTGCGCATCACCGGCGCGGCGCAGGGCGGCTACATGCCGGAGGTCGGCATGAGGGAGAACCTTGCGAAGGAGCAGTTCTGCTTCGAGCGCTCCATGGAGTTCGAGAGGCAGATGGGCCTCACCGACGGATGGGCCGGGAGGCCGTGGGGTGGCGGCCTGTAGCGGCTTCGGCGTATAATGTCCCGAAGGCCCCGCGAGGCGGGGCGGAAAGGCCCCGAAGAGAGGAGACGCTATGTTCGAGGGTTTCGAGGCGTGGGTTCCGGCTATCGCTGCCGTGTTCTTCTCGCTTTTCCTGCCCTACGTCGTTCAGCTCGTCAAGCGCGGCGGTTGGTCTAAGAAGGTCAACTGGACGATAGCCGTGGTCATATCGCTGGCCGCCGGCGTTTTCACCGCCTTCATCAGCGGAGCGCCGACACCGGAGACGTTCGTGCTCTGGGTGGCCGCCGTGGCGGGCGGAGTTCAGGCGGCTTACAACCTGTTCAAGGCGATTGGCGTTACAGACGAATGGCTCGACAAGTTCTTTCACTTCACAAGCGACGACAAGGCGGAGCTGCCCATCGGCGGCGAGGCCGAGGACGTTGGCGAGGCGAAGCACGCGAAGAAAGAATAGCCGTGAGAGGCAGCGAGAGGCCCCGTGAGGGGCCTCTTTCGTTTTACAGGAGGGATATGCAGTTCTTGTCGATTGCGGCCCTCACGCACTGCGAGACGACCGCGATGTTGCGCTCGGTCGCCTTGACCTCGACGACGAGGGAGCATTCGCCGACCGACGAGGCCGGTTCCCCGTCGGGTTCGAGGACGTGCCAGCAGTCGAGCGTCAAGTCCTTCCTGAAGAACGCCGCGATGATCGGGAACAGGCAGTTGCGCCCGTGGAACGACAGCACGCGCGGCTCGTCGTGGTAGAGGAACGCGGCGCAAGCGTCCTCCGGATAGTCCTCCCTGAACATGAGGCCGCGCGCCTGCTCGCTCGGCGTTGCGAATATATCGTCGACCCTGTACTTCATGGCGCTCCTTCCGGGCCGCTATCCGAGCGACCTTGTTTTGAGTACAATTATCGGGTAAAAGCGAGAGAAGGGCAAAGGGCGGCCAGTGCTTCGTTTCATGGAAATACGCAACTTGGCGAACTACCGCATTCAGGTCGGGGACAAGTCGATAGCCCCCAACGCTTCGGTGTCGATGCCGTACGACGACTACCTGTCGATAGCGATGGGCAACGACCTGTCCGCCCTCCCCATAAGCGTTTCGGCGTACGAATCGGGGCTTCGCCACGCGTCCGTCGCCGACTTCGGCGCGAAGGGCGACGGCATAGCCGACGACACGCTGGCGATACAGTCGGCCATCGACTACGTTGAGGGATTCGGCGGCGGGATAGTCGAGCTCTCCATCGGCGTGTACGTCGTGACGCGCATCGTCGTGAGCGGGAACGTGTCGCTCGAAGGTCAGAGCAAGGAGCACACCGTTCTGAAGCAGAAGGCCGGGGAAGATTCCGCCATACTGTCGGTAAGCGGCTCGCGCTCCGGCATATACCGCATGACGTTGAGGGGAAACCATGGCTAACTCCGGCTGGTCTGCGTACAACAAGGGAGGATGGGGCGTTCGCTTCTACGTCGATACGTCGGTCACGTCCCGCTCCGGCACCGCAGTCACGTTCAGGGTCACGGCCTACTACGAGACCTACAACGCGTGGCTCTACTCCGACGAGAGGTACGTGAACGTCACCATCGGCGGGAACTCCCATCGGTTCTCGTGGAGCAACACCGAGGCTGGCAGCGGCAACCAGACGTGGAGCGTGACGCTGCACCCCGGCTACGATGCCGACTACTACACGACGTTCTGCGACGGCGGCGTTTCCGGCTCGTCGAACGTGGCAGGCTCCGTCGATATTCCCGACTTCAGGACTTACTTCGACGCTACTTGGGCGACGCAGGCGACCCCGACGATCATATCGTACACGTCGTCGAACGGCACGAGCGAGAGCCTTGCGTACGACACGCATTCGACCGCGCAGGCACCCGCCACGCAGACGAACGTTGACGTTGCCGTGTTCGACAGCGACGCGGCATCTCCGGGATGGTCTGGCTCGCAGATCAGCGCCAACCCGTGGACGAACAGCGTGAGCGCGAACGGCAACGTCAGCTCTCGAAGGATAGCGACGTACGGCAAGACGGGCTCTTGGAAGCTGTCGCAGACCGTTGCGCTCCTGACGAGGCCGAGCGCCCCCACCGGCTTCTCGGTCAAGGCGAACACCACGTTCGGGGCTACGTTCACGTGGAAGAACACCCAGTCGCTCACCGATTACTACACCTACATCTACGAGGGAACGGTGTCCGTCTCCTCGAACGGCAAGCTGAACGCTGGCAGCGCGAAGCTGCTTGCGAAGCTGGAACCCGGCGTTGCGACCTACGGCAACGCGAGCATTTGGAGCGCCACGGGCGGCTACGAGACGAAGAAGTTCAGCCTCGTGCAGGTGTCGAGCTACGCCGCTTGGAAGCGCTCCGACAAGGCGAGCTACGCGACGTACGCGTACCTCGACGGCTTCGCGGGAAGCATATCGACGGTTTCGCTGGCGAACGGCGCGGTAGCGCCCGACGCTCCCTACGGCCTCTCGCTCTCGTCGGTCACCGACACGACGGCGACCGTCACGTTCTCGGCGAACGCGCCAACCGCGTCGAAGCCGCGAACGGGGTTCAGAATCTACGCTGGCGGCTCGCTGGTCAAGACGGCGGCGAGCGCTTCGGGCGCGGTTTCCGGCGCATCTTATTCGATCGGCTGGCCCTCCTCGATCAAGGGCAAGACCGGCAGCGTGTACGTGCAGGCGTACGGCACGGGCGGCACGGCGAACTCCGGCAGCGTCACGGGGTACGGCACCCTCTACGCCCCGGCGACACCGACAGGCTCGCGCTCCGGCACGTCGCTGTCCGCATCGTCGAAGAACGACGCTGGCAACACCTACAGCTCGGTCGTGCAGCTCGAATACTCGACGGACAACGGCACGTGGACATCGTTCAACGGCTCGCTCACGACGCAGTACCTCACCTATTACGTGAGGGCGCGCGTCTACAGCTCCGTGTCCGGTCGATACTCGCCCTACAGCGCCGCCCTCACGCTGAAAAGCCCTCCCATGGGCTTCAACTGGGTGCGCGCGCGTCAGGACAACAACTACGAAGATCGGGAGATAACGAAGCTGGTGCTGTCGTTCTCCGCGATCATCGACGTTGCCCCCACGCGGTTCGTGATAACCAACAACGTGAACTCGCGCTCGTTCGCCGTCCAATACGTGAGCGGGCAGACCGACTACACGCTGGCCGTCGATTGGTTCGAGGTCGAGCTGACGACCTTCACGGTCACGGCGTACAACGACTGGGCCAGCGTGCCGGGGCGCGTGGAGCACCAGTACAACCCGCCGCACGTGAAGCCGCCGGCGCTGCTCACGGTCACGCGCTCGTCAACCGACAGCTCGAAGGCGATACTCGCCTTCAACCCGGCGAGCGAGGGCGCGCCGTGGACGGACGACGGAACGTACTACAAGTACCGAATCTACGTGAACGGTCTGGCGGCGACGGATTGGCGCAAGGGCAAGGCGAGCTACGGCACCGTCGTGTTCATGGAGACCGCCCTTTCCTCGAAGGACAACGCGTTCCGCATAGGGGCGATAGACAAGCAGGGCACCGTCTCCGAGCTTTCCAACACCGTCTACTACTCTTACCGGGCGGTGGACACCGGCGTGTACCTCTACGATTGCGACGGGTTCACCGTTGAAGACTGTATAATTAGCGGAAAGAACGCGCTGCGGTTGGAGCAGTCGAGCGCCACGCTGATGAACAGCGAGGTCGAGTACAGCGTGAAGCCGTACATACTAAGCGACGGCAGCAGCTACAAGGAGATAGGATGCGAAGTCCATGGAATCTAAAGGCAAGAAGGCGATAGTCAACCTCCCCACCCGTCAGGTGCAGGCGCACGACGCGTCCCATCTTCGCGTGCTCGTTGAGCAGGCGGCACCGGCAAGCTCGAAGTTCGAGCACACGGCGGCGTTCGGGGAGCCGGGGGCGGAGTTCGCCATACCGCGCATATTCGACCCGGCGCGCCAGAAGCGCATCGGCCTTAGAGGCTACGGCTACAACAACTACATGGACATCGACCACAACGAGGAGGCGAGGAAGAACCTCCTCGACGGCGTTGAGGTCATCATGAAGACCAACCCCGTCATGCGCGCGTGCCACCCCGCCGGGACGCTCGTCGACGTCGAAGGGTCTCTCGTGCCCATCGAGGACGTGGCGGTCGGAGACGAGGTAAAGACGCATGCTGGGCGCTACCGCAAGGTTCTCGAAACAATGGCGTTCGGGTATGACGGGGACATGTATTCGTTCAAGGTGCATCAGAGCGATTCGGAGCTGCGCTGCACCGAAGACCACAACCTGTACGTGTTCAGACGCACGGGCGGCACGACGTACCTTGACGGAGCGCTGCCGGAGGGCGAGTACAAGTGGGTTTCGGCGAGCGAGGTTCGCATCGGAGACTATCTTGTGATGCCGGTCGGCAAAAGCGTCGAGGATGTCGAGCGTATCGTCGCGAAGCGCGATGTCGAATGGGTTCAGGGTTCGTACAAGACGAAGACGGGCAAGGTCGTCCCCCCAACGAAGCCGAAGCGTTCGATGCGGTTGGAGATCAAGGCGAATGCAGACTTCTTCAGGTTCGTGGGATACCATCTCTCTGACGGAGCGGCATCGGGCAACAGGACGAGCATCTGCTTCGGCGCGCATGAGGTCGAGTACGTTGATGACGTTAAGAGGATATGCCGCGAATGCCTCGGCATCGAGGCGAAGGCTCGCAGAGACGGGCGCAGGAACATGTGGGTCGTCGATGTGAGCTCCGCGCCGCTCGCCCAATGGCTGCGCGATGAGTTTTTGTGCGGCGCTCACTCGAAGCGCATACCGCTATGGGTTCAGGAGCTTCCAATCGAGAAGCAGCGTCAGCTGCTTGTCGGGTTCTTCCGTGGAGACGGCTGCAACGGGAAGAACGAGATCGTGATGAACAGCGTCTCCCGCGATCTTGTGAACGGCCTTGCCGCTATTTCGATCAGGTGCGGTTACGAGGTGTGCGTGAAATGGCCTCGGAACTGCATGTTCGAGAGGTTCGTCGCGGACAATGAGAAAGCGTCCATCGTGCAAACGTCGCTCGGCGCTGCGAGGTACAGCGGGGCATCGGCATGCTCTTTTCGCGACGACAATGGCATACGGCACGAGCGCGAGAAGCGCCCGTGCTCGCGCGTCTCCCTCGGCTTCCTAAGCGGCGACTACATGCACTTCGCGGTGAAGTCGGTGTCCGTCGAGAGGTTCGAGGGGGCCGTGTACAACTTGGAGGTCGATGAAGACCATAGCTATCTAGCCGACGGCTTCGCGTCTCACAACTGCTTGGAGGTGTACGCGAGGTACCCCACCGCAGGCGCGCACCTCGAATGCAAGAACAAGGACGTGAAAGACTTCTTCGAGCAGATTTTCTTCGAGGACTTGGACTACGAGAACTTCCTGATCGACGTTGGCCGCGAGTACTGGCAGTACGGAGAGGTGTTCGCCAACGGCGTGTGGGACGACAGCTTGGGCATATGGACGGGCGAGGAGCTTTTAGACCCGCGCCAGATGGAGATAATAAGGGTGCCGTTCTCATCGGAGAACATCTTGAAGTTCGTTCCCGACGAGGACATGAAGCGCATCGTCAACAGCATGGACGTTGCAGGGCGCATCTTCGAGGAGGAGAACCCGGAGTTCGCCGAGCTGGTGAAGACCGGAAAGGACATCCTCATATCGCCAGACCGATGCGTCCACCTCGCGAACAAGGACAGCGTGCGAGACCTTCACGGAACGCCGGTCGCCCTGCGCGCTTGGAACACCCTGCGGTTGGAGGAGCGCCTTCAGTCGGCCATGCTCGCGACGGCAGACCGCATGTACGCGCCGCTCCTCTTGTTCTCGCTCGGAGGCAACCTTGCCGACGGAAGCCCCTACATCCCGTCTCCGAACGCCATAGCTACCTTCCGAACGCGTCTCGACGAGGCGCTTTCGTCCGACTTCCGAGCCTTGGTCACAAACCAGTTTGTGAACGTGCAGGAGGTCATACGCGGCGACAAGATGGCGAACTTCAAGAACGACATCGACATGTACGACGACCGCCTGTTCATGGCGTGGGGCCTCTCATCGTCGATCTTGAAGCCTGCGAGCGGCCCGTACGCAACGTCGGCCATGGAGTTCGAGCTGGCGAGCCAGATGCTCCGCAGCTACCAGAAGTGCCTGTGCGAGCTGTACAACCGCCGCGCGGCGTTCGTCGCCGAGGCGAACGGCATCTACGACTACGACATCATAGGCGGGGTCAAGATCGACAAGACCGAGTGGCGCGAGGTGTGGGACGAATCGGTCAACGACGGAGAGGGCGGCTACGTCATCAAGGAGGTTCCCAAGCTGCTCTATCCGGAGCTGCGCATGGAGACGATCAACTTCAACACGACGGAGAAGACGCGCGACTTCCTCATGCAGTTGCAGAAGCAGGGCGTGCCAATCGCCCGTCAGGCGTTCTTCATGGGAACCGACATCGACTACCGTGCGACGGCGGAGCAGGCATCGCAGGATGCCATACACGATGCCGTGCAGCGCGCGGAGGAGCACGCCGCGATCTTCCGCGCGTGCGTCGAGAAGGGCGTTCCCGTTCCTCCCGACACGGTGAAGTTCATGAAGGACGGCATAGCGCCGTTGGAAGAGCAGGAGCTTCTGAAGAAGATAGCCCCGAAGGAGGACGACGGCAAGGACGGCCCGTTCGGGAAGTCGCCCGAAGAGGAGGCGGTATCGCAGCTCGAAGCGGTGACCGACGTGGTGGACGAGGAGGAGTACGCCCCCGGAGACGGCGCAAGACCCGACGTGTCGGACGAGAGGCGCGAGGACATGGACGCTCCGGGCACGTTCGCGGCGAAGGGCGGAGACATCCCGCACGAGGCCGCCAGAAGCGCCATGAAGGACGTTGGGAGCACGAAGCGCTCCGTGGTCGCCAACCACCGCGCAAGCGTCCGCAGCAAGCGAACGGCATCTCTGGTGGAGCAGGGCGTGCCGTTGGTCGCGGAGGACGGCGGCGATGAGTAGCGGATGCGACTGCATGTTCTGGGACTGCGGGCGGTGCGTGCAGAGGGTTGACGTGTCGGAGAGGACGGCGAGCGTCGAGCTTGGCGCATGCTCCTACGAACGCTCCGACGAGCGCCTGCTGCACTGCCCGCTCGCGGTGGCAGACGACATGCGGAAAACGTCGATGTTGGAGAAGCGCGCGGCATGGGCGGACGTGAAGGCGAAGGCCGAGGCCATAGCCGCCACGGGCGGCGTTGTCATCACCCGCGACGACAGCGAGGAGGTCGATGCCGTCGTCACGAGCGCGCAGGTGGCGGGGCGCTTCCCCGTCTATCGCGGAGGCCCCTACGGCGTGATGCTCGCGCGCAAGGGATGGAACAAGTCGCCTAACTACGGCGGATGGGTTCAGGGCTACCTGTGCGATTGCAAGTGGGGCAGCTACTACGACGGCGCTCCGGGCCACAGCAGCAGGAGCGGCTGGGGCGGCAGGATGTGCAGCCACGCGCTCGCGACGCTCATGGTGAGCAACGCGAGGGCGAGGAAAGAGTTCTTCGGAGATAGGACGGCAAGCATGGTTTGCAACGAGACGGGCTTCTGCTCGCACTGCGGGAAATACGGCGAGCGCGATGGGCTGCACGAACTGTGCCCCGACTGCTTCGAGGACGAGGTGTTCAACGCCATGGTCGCGCGCCTGTACTCGACCAACGAGGGCGAGAGGCGCGAGGCCGTCGCGTTCCTCGACGAATCGGCCCCCGAGACGATGCAGCGCGGCATCCGCGAGGCGATGCGCGTCCACGAGTACGGCGGTGTCATGTGCGTGTCTGCGGGCGCTCGGCGCGTCGCGTTGCCAGTGGCGGCGAAAAGCAACAGCGGATACAATAAAAGCGCCACAAGGATATTCAGCCGGCAGGAGCAGAAGGAGCTCCAAGAGGAGAGCACCGGCCAGTTGGCTCGCAACAGAGACCGCTACAAGGGAGAAGATGCCTCCCTTTACTAAAGAAGGGAGCGCAGCGTGGACGAACTTTTCGCATCGCTCGTGCACATGAGCGAGATAACCGGCTTCGAGCAGGCTTTGTTCCTGTTCCTCGCCGGTGCTTGCGGTGCGTTCGTCCGCGACATCTGCGTGAACGACGGCTGCTTGGAGCTTCCGCTGCGCATCGAGCGCAAGGACGACGGAGGCGTGTACGTCCATCTCGGCTTCGTAGCGTCGCTGATAATGGGCGGCGCGGTCGGCGTGATAGTCGATCAGTCGATCTGGACGGCCTTCTCTTCGGCCATCATAGCCCCCATGATATTGGAGCAGATCATAAACTCGCTCGAATCGAAGTTCGGAGGCTCGAAGGACGAAGCAAGCTCCTCGAAGGGAGGCGAAAAGCGATGAACGCCGCTGTCTTCTCGATCTTCGGAGCGACTTTTCCGATATTCGTCATCGCGTCCGCGTTGAGCGTCAGGACGTGCGGGGACAAGAGCATGCCCTACATGGCCGCAGCGCTCGCCTCGATGGCGCTCTCCGCCTCGATCATCGCATCGGTGGGCGAGCACGACATGTTCGCCCGCTTCTTCTCGCTCGCAGCCTACGGCATGGCGGGTGTCTTCATGTTCGCGGGGGCGACCGACAAGAGCTGGCGTTCGATAGACATGCTGCTGCTCGTCGTGTTCGTCTTCATGTCGTCGGTCATCGGCGGCTTCTTCACGCGAGCGCCGCACTCGGTCGTCATGCCGTCGGCGTTCGTCGTCTTCGCGGGCTTCGCCGTCATGGCGATCCGCTACTATGCGAACGACAAGATGCTCATAGCGCTCATAATGGGCGCTCTCGCGGTCGTGACGCTGGCCGACAGCGCGTTCATAGGCCTGCCGGGCCCGAACGCGCTTCTCGTCGTCAAAATGGCTCTGGTGGCGCTCATGGAGGCCGCTTTGATCGTGAACTGCTACATGGCGTATAAGGCGAGGAAGAAGGGCAAGCATGTTCGTTAAGTTCTCCAACTGCTCCATAATCGGAACGAGCTTCGGGACGACCGGGCGCGTCGCCGCGCGCAAGGCCCTCGGCTCGTTCGAGTACGATGATCGCGGCGACGGGTTCCTGTACGTCTCCGTCCGCGCATGCACCGCAGACGTTCCGAACCTGAACTTCGACATGCTGCCGCACGAGGAGCTGAAGACCGCGTACCGCACGTTCGTCGGCAAGCCGGTGTACGTGAACCACTCGAACACGAACCTCGACAGGGCGCGCGGCTACATCATCGACGCGGTGTACCACGACGAAGACCCGGAAGACCGTTGGATAGAGATTCTGATGGAGATGGACGAGGTTACGTTCCCGAGGCTGTGCGCGCTCATCCGCAGCGGCGACATCGACACCGTTTCCATGGGCCTCAACTGCTTTGTTCCCGGAACGCATATAACTATGTCAAACGGCACCGTCAAAAACATCGAAGACGTTGCGGTCGGCGATGAGGTTATAACGCATCTTGGGAACGTGCGAAGGGTTGCCGACACGATGGCGAGCTTGCACTCCGGAATCGTGTATGAGGTGCGATCTTATGGAAACAAGCGTCCGATGGTTCTTACCGACGAGCATCCCGTCTGGGTGCGTCGAATGAAGAACGACGCGATGCGAACCATACGCGAAAGCAGGATAGCTCACAATGGCGACAATGCAGAGCGTTCTTGCATTTGCGGGCGCTCGTTCAAGAGCCATAGAAGCCTTGCGGCGCATGTGCGCGAGGCCGCGAAGAACGGCGTTGACGGCCATGGATACCAGCCCGACTTTGAAGGATGGGTCATTGCGAGTGACTTGGAGGTTGGAGATTACGTTCTCGACCCGAAGCCCGTTCGCACATCGCGTGGCGGGAATCGCGCGTTCGCAAGACTTCTTGGATACTATCTCGCAGAGGGAAACTTCGGATATGACAAAAAGCGGAACATTGGTGTTGGCGCGCCAGCGTTTGTCGAGTGGACGTTTTGCGATAGCGAGACTGATTGTCACGATGAAGTCATGGCGCTTTGCTCTGAACTCGGATATAAGGCGGTTGGGCCGTATATCAAGCGTGGAGCTGCTACGATAAGGTGCAATTCACCGGAACTTGCAAATATGATGTTAGAGCATGGTGGGAAGTATTCCCATGGGAAAAGAATAAGCGACGAAGCAATGCGCTGGGATGATGAGTGTCTTGGCGATCTTGTCGAAGCGTATCTTAATGGAGACGGACATCGCATTGATGATCGCAGGGTCGCATATTCCACCGTTTCAAAAGACCTTGCATATCAGATATTTTCAATATGCACCCAACTTGGCATCAAGATGTCCAGGCCAATCGCTAGGTCTTCCGAGAGAATATCCGATATTGCCAAACACACACGTTACGTCTCTTATGGAGATCGCTCCGAAGAACAGAAGAAAATGGCGATGTGCTATGTTGACGAACAAGGCACTTGGAGGCGCATAGACCGCATAAGGGTTCTTCCGTACACGGGGATGGTGTATAACTTTGAAGTTGAGGAAGATCATAGTTATATTGCCGAGGGGCATGCCGTTCATAACTGCGAGACCACGACGTGCTCGGTGTGCGGGAACGTGGCAGGGCAGCCCGCCCAGTTCTGCAACCACATCAAGCAGAAGGGGCGCGAGTTCGACGGCGTTCTCGCGTTCGAGATATGCAACGGCATAGCGTTCTTCGAGGAGAGCTGGGTGTACGACCCGGCAGACCCGACGGCCACCGTGCAGGCGTTGGAGGCCGAGGCGAAGACCGCCAAGGTCGCCGCGAAGGAAAGGGAGTTCGGCCCCGACAACTTCTACATAGAGACCGAGGCGAACTTCGCGGAGGTGGAGGACAGGCCGCAGGGCGCTCCCGACTACACGAGCGAATCAGGCTCCGAGTACTGGTACTTCCCTGACGGCGTTGTTCGCGGCTCCGACCATTGGGGCTACGGCGTTGGCGGGTGCAACTGGTACCTCGACGGCATCAACAGGCAGATGCACGGCGGCGAGCTGTACGGCTATGCGAGGTGGTCTGACTTCGAGAACACGGAGAACTGCGACTGCATCTTCGACAAGAAATTGAACGACGTGGTGGAGAGCTACGTGGGCGGCGGAGCAGACGGGACGCTTGCCGACCATATGTTCGGGACGATGCAATGGAGGCACGCCGACATGAACGATGAGGTATACGACGAGGCGCGGACGCTGCTTCGGGTGACGGCGGCGGAGAAGGGCAAGTCGGACTATGCGTACACTCCGACCGACAATCCGAGCGATTGGAAGCTGGACATCTCGGACAAAGACCGCGCCGCTGCGGCGAAGGCCGCGCTCGGCAAGGGCTATCGCGGGAACAAGGTCGAGATACCGTCCGATGACAGGCAGGCCGTCATCGACAAGGTGAACGCCGCGTGCAGGAGGTTCGGCATCGAGCCGTTCGGCGAGGGCAAGGAAGGCTCCGCAGACGACGCAAGCGGCTTCGCCAGCGACTTCATCGAGGAGCACGACAGCCTCGGCCTGTCCTTCGACAGCTACGACGAGCTTGCCGCAGAGGTGCGGAGCGCCGTCGAGGAGGCCGCCGATGCCGACGAGGAGTTCTACGCCGATGCCCTCCAAGAGATCGCCGGTCACTACAAGCTGGCCGACAACATGGTGAACAAGCTGCGCATCCCCGAAGAGGTGGACATGCAGAACTCCGACCGCGTGTGCCCGATATGCGGAAGCCCAGACTTCGACGGCATCTACTGCGACGTGTGCGAGTACGTCGAGTACGCCGAGGGCTTCGGCGACATCGACACGGAGGAGGCGCAGGAGAACAAGGAGCTGCGCAAGGACTTGGACGACGCGGAGGAGCCTGACGCGGAGGTGACCGAAGATGCCGAGGAGGAGTACGCGGAGGACACCGACGATGCCCGCGTCGCGGCCCGCCTGTTCGACGTTCCGGACGATCAGGGCACCGTGCTCGCGGCGCTCGCCGATGCCGGGTACGCAGAGGGCATAGACTACGATCTTGCGAGCGGAGGTAAGATCGCCTCTTACTCCGCATCGCTTGACGAATTGATGCGCGGCGGAGTTATCGGAAAGGAAAGCAGATGGCTATAGTGTCAAATTTCGCAACGCAGGAGCATCGAACCCTGAAACCATTGTTCACGAAGACGCAGGCGACGTTCCAAGATCGGCCCGTTGACCCTTCGAGGCACGACATCATGCCGGGCATGGTCGCCTGCATGGGGCCTGACGGGGTGAGGCCGTCAACCGGGGCGGAGCGCCCCTTGGGGCTGTTCTCGACGTACAGGACGCACAATGTCTGGGAGGTTCCCAGCGCTGGCGTTCTCGTCTTCGGAGGCGGGGCGATGGCGGACGTGTCGCGCTCCGCCATCGACAAGGATGCTGACTGGGAGGCGGCGGAGGCGACGTTGAAGTCGGGAGGCCGCGTGCTGCTCGAATCGGATGCCAACGGTCGCTTGACGGTCGGCGACGAGAACCCGGGGTGCATGCTGATGTCGGGCGGTCAAGCGAAGAAAACCGGCCTTCATCT
>OAUV01001268.1_pt1 | contig 15518 bp, 13 predicted proteins | sample 1516841 | NCBI WGS metagenome assembly OAUV01 (sample SAMEA2580044, study PRJEB22360) | human gut metagenome | biome: human gut; feature: human-associated habitat; material: faeces | place: Denmark | collected 2008/2010 | reverse complement strand
TCTTATAGCCGATGTTGCCGGCCTCGATGCAGGGGAAGATGAAGGTGTTGGCCTGGCCAGCGACCTTGCTGCCCTTGCACTTGACCTGTGCAACTTCGGGAGCAACGGCAGCGTCAAACTGCAGCTCGCCGTCCACAGCCAGCTCGGGGTCCATCTCCTGAGCCTTGATGGTAGCGTCATGGCTCAGAGCAACGGTGCCGCCCTTGCCGGAACCCTTGGTGGAGAAGCTCAGAACTGCGACCTTCGGATCGATGCCGAACAGCTTTGCGGTCTTGGCAGTCTCAACGGCCACCTCAGCCAGCTTTGCGGATGCAGCGAGCTTGACCTCGCCGGTAGCCTTATCAACGGTATCGGTGTAATCAATGTTGACAGCGCAGTCGCCCATGGCAATGCGCTTCAGGCCCTCTTCGCCAAAGTCACGGTCCAGAATGAAGCAGGAGCTCACCAGGTGTGCGCCCTTCTTGGTCTTGACCAGCTGCAGAGCGGGGCGGATGGTATCGGCGGTGGAGTAAGTAGCGCCGCCCAGCAGGCAGTCAGCCTTGCCCATCTTGACCAGCATGGTGCCGAAGTAGTTGGACTTCTTCAGCATTGCGGTACACTCTTCAGCGGTCTGCTTGCCCTTGCGCAGCTCGACCATGGTGTTCACCATCTCGTCGAAACCTGCGTAGTTCTCAGGGTCAATGATCTCAGCAGCGGAAATATCAAAATTGCCTGCGGCAGCAGCGGCCTTGCACTCAGCCTCGTTGCCCACCATGACAACCTTCAGAACGCCCTCGGCCAGCAGCTTGCTGGCTGCCTCCAGGATGCGGGGGTCATTGCCCTCGGTAAAAACGATCGTCTTGGGGTTTGCCTTCAGCTGTGCTACCAGCGGTGCGAACATATCAGCCATTGTTGATTACCTCCGAATTAACTATCCAATATTCACATCCGGGTGCCTGTTGGACACAAGGATGCCTTTCTCTTTTATTCTAGCACACCCGGCAAAAAGTTCAAGACAAAATTGGCTTTTTGTGCTATTATTTTAGGAGAAAACCATTTTTGATTTGTGAATAAATTATCATTCAGCTGCAAGGAGATCAAACTGCTATGGATTGGGATACATTAAAGGCCGAGTGCCTTGCCTGCCGCAGATGTGAGCTGTGCACTGACCGCACCCATGTGGTGTTCGGGCAGGGTGTCCAGACTGCCGAGGTGCTGTTCGTTGGCGAAGGCCCGGGCCAGAGCGAGGACGAGCAGGGCCTGCCCTTTGTGGGCCGCAGCGGCCAGCTGCTGGACAAATACCTGTTTGCCATCGATCTGGACCGGAGCAAAAACTGCTACATTGCCAACATCGTCAAGTGCCGCCCGCCCCACAACCGTGACCCGCTGCCCACTGAGAGCGAGGCCTGTATGCCATGGCTCCGGGAACAGTTCAAGCTGCTGCAGCCAAAGATCGTGGTCTGCCTGGGCCGCATCGCCTCCCAGCGGATGATCCGCACCGATTTCTCCGTGACCAAGGAGCACGGCACCTTTGTGCAAAAGAACGGCGTATGGTTTATGGGCACCTTCCACCCCGCCGCCCTGCTCCGGCAGGCGCAGAACAAACCCGCCGCCTTTGCGGATTTTGTGGCTCTGCGGGATAAAATAAACGAAGTCTGTCTGCATACCTATTAACCCCTCCGTCCAAGTATCATCTTCCTTCATTTTTGCATACCCTAAAGCAAAAGTGAGGTGTTCTGATATGAAAACGATCCAAAGCCGTTCCCCCGATTTCTTTCTGGGGGCCACCACACCGGCGGGCTTCAAGGGTTATTTTGAGCCGCTGCGCCGGGAGCCCGGGATGCAGATGCTTCTCATCAAAAGCGGGCCGGGATGCGGCAAATCCACCTTGATGAAGCATCTGGCCCAGGCCGCCGAGCAGCAGGGCCAGCGCATCGAAAAGATCCACTGTGCCAGCGACCCGGACAGTCTGGACGGGGTCATCTTCCTCGACCAGAAACGCGCCATCATCGATGCCACCGCGCCCCATGTGGTGGAGCCGGACGCGCCCGGGGCTGACGAGCTGGTGGTGAGCCTGTACCACACCATCGATGCCGGAAAGCTGGCTCCCCACCGGGACGAGGTCAAGGCCCTGTTTGCCCGGAATGCCGCCCTGCGGGGCCGGGCAGCCCGGTATATCGCATCGGCGGGCAGCCTGATGCTGGACAGCCGCCGGGCTGAAGCCTGCAGCGCCAACTTTGAAAAGGTGCGCCGCTACGTCAAGCGGCTCTGCACCCGGCTGCTTCCCCGCACCGAGGGCACCGCCAGCGAGGAGCTGCGGCTGCTCTCAGCCATCACCCCCAAGGGGATGGTATTCTACCGGGGCACGGTAGAAGCGCTGGCCGACCGGTATGTGGTATTCCGGGATGATTATGGGGCGGTCTCCCGCCTGCTGCTGGAACTCATCCGGGCCGAAGCACTGGCCCGGGGCTACCACATCATCACCTGCCCCTGCGCCATGCACCCTGAAGATCAGATCGACCACATCTTCATCCCGGCCCTGCGGCTGGCTTTTTTGACCGACAACCTCTGGCATCCCATCCAGCTGCCCGGCGTGCAGGCCGTGCGCTGCACCCGCTTTGTGGACCGGGAGAACCTGTCCGGCTTCCGCGCCCGCCTGCGCTTCAATGACCGTGCCGCCTCCGAGCTCATCGACCAGGCTGTCGCCCTGATGGCTCAGGCCAAGAACTGCCATGATGAGTTGGAGACTTATTACCGGGCCGCCGTGGATTTTGACCAGGTGAATGCTGTTGCAGCAAATTGTCAAAAGATTCTGGGTCTCGGGTAGGCCCTGCTGTTAAACCCCACCGTCAGCCCTTTGGGCTGCCACCGCCCCTAGTAGGGGCGGCCTTGGCAAAGCGATGTAGTTTGTGCGTAAAGGGGAACCCCAAAAAACTTTACGTAACGCCAGAGGCCCCACTATTAGGGGGGCTGGCGAGCGATAGCGAGACTGAGGGGTTTAGTTTCCCAACATACTGTGCACAACCTGAAAGGAAGTGAACCCCATGCCAACCATCCGTCTCTCTGTCCGGGAGCTGGTGGAGTTCCTGCTCCGCACCGGCAGTATCGACAGCCGCTTTACCGGCTTTGACCGGGCCAACGAGGGCGCACGCATCCACCGCAGGCTCCAGAAGGCGGCGGGTGAAGGCTACGCCGCCGAGGTGTTCCTCACGGCAGAGCGGACGATGGAGGGAATCGGGTTCACCATCGAGGGCCGTGCCGACGGCATTTTTACCGATGAGGACGGCACGGTGGTCATCGACGAGATCAAGACCACCGCTGCGCCCACCGATGCCGTCACGGAGGACATGAACCCCTGCCACTGGGCGCAGGGCATGGTCTACGGGGCCATCTGCGCCGAGCAGCGGGAGCTGGAAACACTGGATGTCCGGCTGACCTATTACCAGATCGACACCGATGAGATTATCCGCTATACCCGGCATTTCTCTGCCGCTGAGCTGGATGCGTTTCTCAACGACTTACTGCGGCAGTATCTTCCCTGGGCACGGCGGCAGCTGGACTGGGTGGAAGCCCGGAACCGAAGCCTTGGGGCCCTGCAATTTCCGTTTCCGGCCTACCGTCCCGGGCAGCGTGCCCTTGCCGGGGAGGTCTATCGCGCCTGTGCTGCGGGCAAGGCAGAGCAGAGGGGCGGCACCCGGCTGTTCTGCCAGGCACCCACCGGCATCGGCAAAACGATGAGTGCCCTCTTCCCTGCCCTGAAAGCCATGGGCGAGGGCAAGGGGGAAAAGATCTTCTACCTGACCGCCCGCAACACAACACAGGCCGCTGCTGAGGATGCACTGGCCCGTCTGCGGGCGGCAGACCCGGCGCTTTCCCTGCGCAGCGTGACCCTTTCGGCCAAGGAGAAGGCCTGCCTGTGCAAGGATGCTGAGGGCCGTCCCGCCTGCCTGCCGGAAGCCTGCCCCTACGCCAACGGCTACTATGACCGCGTCAAGGCGGCACTCATCGGGCTCCTACGAGCGGCTGAAGGATGCGCTGGCCGACCTGCTGGACAGCGCCGTCCCCTATGACCGGGCCGCCCTGACCGAGACCGCCCGGCGGCACAGGGTCTGCCCCTTTGAGCTGGGGCTGGACCTGAGCGAGTGGTGTGATGTAGTCATCGGAGACTACAACTATCTGTTCGACCCCACCGTGCACCTGCGGCGCTTTTTCGATGCGGCGGGCGACTACATTTTTCTCATCGACGAAGCCCACAACCTGCCGGACCGGGCCAGAGCCATGTACTCGGCGCGGTTCTGCAAGAGCAGCCTGACCGATGCCAGACGGGCCATCGGCAAAGGAAAAAGCGCACTGAAAACCGCGTTGACAAAGGCAGACAAAGGCTTTCTGGAAGCGCGCCGGGCGGTAGCGAAGCTGGCCCCCCGCCGGGGTTCAGCGCCCACTGAATCGCCGGCAGAGGATCTCACCCAACAGACCAGCCTTCTGGACACCGAACCGGCAGAAGCCGCCTTCCCGCTGCCGGAGCCTTTGCTGGCGCGGGATGGCACGGTCTTTTTGCAAGAGCTGCCGAAGGAGCTGCTCCGACTGCTGTTCAGCCTGCAGGCCCCCCTGCAGGACTGGCTGGAGGCCAACCCGGAGGCCGATGCCCACGCCCAGCTGCTCGAGCTCTACTTTGCGGTGCAGGATATCACCCGGGCGGCAGAGCGGTACGACGCGCATTTTGTCACCCAACTGACAGCCCGGGGCAGCGAACTGGAATGGGAGCTGCTCTGCCTTGACCCTGCCCCCTTTGTGGATGCCAGCCTTGCCGCCGGGCGGGCTGCGGCACTGTTCAGCGCAACACTCACCCCGCCGGGCTACTACCGCTCCGTGCTGGGCTGTCCCGATGCCCGGGCTGTGGCACTGGAAAGCCCGTTTCCGCCCGAACATCTGGGGCTCTACTGCCTGCCTGGCATCTCCACCCGCTACCGGGACCGGGAGGCCAGTGTGCAGGCCGTCTCGGATGCGCTGGCCGCACTGGCCCGGGCCAAGGTGGGCAACTATCTGGCCTTTTTTCCCAGCTACGCCTATCTGCGGCAGGTGCACGAGGACTTCACCGCCCGTTACCCGGACATCGGGACGCTGGCCCAGGAGAGTGGTCTGGACGACGCGGCCCGGGCGGCCTTTCTGGAACAGTTCGGCCCAAGCCCTGCAAAAACGCTGCTGGGCTTCGGGGTCATGGGCGGCATCTTCGGCGAGGGTGTGGATCTGGTGGGCGACCGGCTCATCGGGTGTGCCATCGTGGGGGTGGGTCTGCCTCAGGTGAACCCCCGGCAGGAGATCCTGCGCCGCTACTATGACGAGGCGGGCGGCACCGGTTTCGACTACGCCTACCGCTTTCCGGGCATGAACAAGGTGCTGCAGGCGGCGGGCCGGGTCATCCGCACGCAGGAAGACAGGGGCGTAGTGCTTCTGCTGGATGACCGCTTTGCCCGCGGTGAATACACCCGCCTGTTTCCCCGCCACTGGCACCAGCTCCAATACCTGCGCAGCACCACAGAGCTGGAGCAGCAGCTTGCTGCCTTCTGGGCACGGAACCAATAGAAAAAAGCCTGTCAGCGCAAAAACCGACAGGCTTTTTTCTCATGCTCCGGACATTTTCCGGCTCTTACTTCTTTCTGGGCAGGGATCTGCGCAGTTCATCCCAGGCAGTCATCTCCACCAATGTGGTGGCGCGCAGGGCGGCAAACGCTTCATCCAGATACTGCATCTCGCTCACCGCACGCATGGCGTGATCCGAAATGCACCACTTCCCAACGACCGTCTGCGCCATCCAGTAGACCATCCGCTCGGTCTTTTTCCGCTGTTTGGTGCCCTCGCGGTAGCGGTCGGTGTTCTCCGCATCGTTCACGGGTACACCTGCCGCTTTCAGCATCTCACAGCACTCCCAGGCGGCATCCACGATCATCCTGCGCTGTTCCACTGTGGTGCGGGAAAGTTCCCCATCCACCGCATAGCAGGCATAGGCGCAGGGCAGGATAAAGGCGATGTGGCTCTTGAGCCACTCGTCCATATCGCTGTAATAGGTCAACTTGTAGTGGGTGCTCTCAAAGGCAGCCTGCAGCCGCAGGCGGAACGCGCCGGACAGGGGAGCGGTTGCGCCGCCAACGGTCATTCCCATCCCCATGTGCACACTGACCAGCCGGTCATGCTCCCGGCGGCCTGCATTGTTCTGGAAACCAAAGGCGATCTTATCCACCGGGCGCTGCATGGCCTGCAGCATCTCCTGCGCATAGGGATCATTGCCCACAAAGATGAAGTACTGGCTGCGGTTTGCCTTGAGGATGGGCAGCACATCGGCCAGCTGCCCGGCCTGCACCGTGACAAACACAAGGTCATACACATCCTCGGGGGCCAGTACATCTGTCGTCTGCATCCGATCCACCGTTGTTTTCCGCTGGAGCATGTGGCGGATGGTCAGGCCCTTCTGGTCAATGACCTCCTTCCACTCGCCCCGGGCCAGCAGGGTGACCACATTTTTCTTGTTCTGTGCCAGACTGTGGGCCAGCTGACAGCCCTGAACGCCTGCGCCGTACACCAAGATCCTCATAACGAGATACCTCCTGTTTTGCATGATTAGCCCGGCCAGAAACACCGGGCTGTTACTTTTTCAGGAACGAGAAGAAGCCCTTTTTCTCATAGGGCCGGGTCTGCACGCCGGTCACGGTGTAGCCCGTTTCGGCAATGGCAGCCTTCAGCGCCTCCACATCCACCGGCTGCTCCGAGACGATGACCGTCTCGCCCTTGGTGTGGGAAGAAGTCACCTTGTTCACCCGGGCGGTCTTGCGCACCACATCATTGATGTGGCTCTCGCACATACCGCACATCATACCATCGACCCTCAGGATCGTTTCTACCATTGTTGTCCCCTCCATACTGTATCTGCGGGCACCCCTGTCAAACTGCACAAGTCCAGCCCGCTGTTTTCGTCATTTTGTTAGTTTTAGCTAACTCATTGCAGAAACAAAAAGGCTCCTGCCCCGCACAGCACTGCTCTGCGGAACTTTGCCGATCTGTTTTCAGTTTTATCATACCATACCGGTGGGCAAATTTCAAGCTACCCGCAAAACCGGCCGGAAGACTTTATCAAAGGGTCAGTTCATGGAAAACAGCGCTGCTTTCCAGCTCTTTCCATTGCATCGTGTTTCCTTTCAGGGTCATGTAGCTGTGGGGGCTGTTCTCCTTGGGGATGCTCACAGAACCCGGATTCAGGTAAAGATTTCCCTGCCCGAACTCTGTCCAGGCCGGAACATGGGTGTGCCCATGCAGCAGCACATCTCCCGGGGCCAGCGGCGGCAGATTTTTTACATGATAGATATGCCCGTGGGTCGCATAAATAAGCCGTTGCCCCACCGGAAGCACCGCATAATCGGCCAGCACCGGGAATTCCAGCACCATCTGGTCCACCTCGGCATCACAGTTGCCACGCACGCAGAACAGCTTCTCCTTTTTCCTGTTCAGCAGGGGGATGACCTCCTTGGGGGCGTACTCTCGGGGCAGGTCGTTGCGGGGGCCGTGGTAGAGCAGGTCGCCCAACAGGAACAGCCGGTCGGCTCCCTCCCGCTCAAAGGCCTCCAGCATTTTGCGGCAGTAGTAAGCCGACCCGTGCAGGTCTGACGCGATCATCCATTTCATGGCAGATCCTCCTTTTGTGCGTTCTGTTCTTATTTTACCGCCGCCGCGCCCCTTGTCAAGGGCAAGGGCCCACTGTAAAAAGTCATACTTTTATTTCAAAAAGTCCTTGACAAGTGGTCCTGTGATGTGGTATCTTTGAACCAATAAAATATCGTGTGGATTTTTACAGCATTCTGCAACTTTTCGCCACACAATGGTACAAAAGCCATTGTGTGGCTTTTGCTTTGCCTTCAAATCCAAATCTGACCCTCAGGAGCAATGAAAATGAACGATACTTTTATGAAAACCAGACCGGTGTTCCCGCTGCTTCTCTCTATGGCCCTGCCCAACGTCATCTCGATGCTGGTGAACAGCCTGTACAACATCGTGGACAGCCTCTTTGTGGCCCAGATCAGCGAGCAGGCCATGACGGCGCTTTCGCTGGTGTTTCCCATCCAGAACTTTGTCAATGCAGTGGCCATCGGCTTCGGCATCGGCATCAATGCCCAGATCGCGCTCTACCTCGGCGCAGGCGACCACGAAAACGCCAACCGGGCTGCCACCCACGGCATGATGTTTTCCCTGCTGCACGGCGTGCTGGGCATGGTCCTCTGCATTGCCATCATGCCCGGCTTCCTGCGCCGCTTCACTACCGATCCCACTCTGGTGGACATGGGCGTGACCTACTCCACCATCGTGTTCCTGTTCTCGCTGGTCAACATGGCAGACCTCGCCTTTGAGAAGATCTTCCAGTCCGTGGGCCGGATGAACGTTGCCATGGTGGCGCTGATCACCGGCTGTGTGACCAACATCGCCCTCGACCCGGTCCTCATCTTCGGCCTTGGGCCGGTGCCCGCCCTGGGCATTGCCGGTGCGGCCCTTGCCACCGGCATCGGGCAGACCGTTTCCCTTGTGGTCTACCTCTATGTCTACTGCACCACCGAAGTCGCCGTCCGCTTCTCCCGCCGCTGCCTGCGGTTCGATGCCGCCCTTGACGGCAAGCTCTATGCCATCGGTGTACCGGCCATCCTGAATCTGGCCCTGCCCAGCCTGCTGGTTACCTTCCTGAACGGCCTGCTGGCGGTCTACTCCCAGAGCTATGTGACGGTGCTGGGCATCTACTACAAACTCCAGACCTTCCTTTACCTGCCGGCCAACGGCATCGTGCAGGGGATGCGCCCGCTGGTGGGCTACAACTACGGTGCCCGGGAGCATGGCCGTGTGTCCAGGCTCTACAACCTGACACTGGGTCTGAGCGCCGGAATCATGGCCATTGGCACCCTGCTCTGCCTGACCATTGCAGGCCCGCTGATGGGTCTGTTCACCTCTAACCCCGAGACCATCGCCATCGGCCAGACCGCCCTGCGGGTCATCTGCCTGGGGTTCATCGTCTCGGCAGTGTCTACCACCTCCTCCGGCGCGCTGGAGGGTCTGGGCAAGGGCGTGCCCTCGCTGGTTATCTCCCTCTGCCGCTATATCATCTTCATCATGCCCATTGCGTGGGTGCTGTGCGGCCGCATGGGCCCTACCGGTGTCTGGCACGCCTTCTGGATCACAGAGGCCCTCTCTGCCGTGATCGCCTACGCGGTATATCACAAGGCAGTCCATCAGAAATAACCATCTCTAACAAAAATTCCCGCTCGATGGAGCGGGAATTTTTTATTATCATCTCTTCTTTTGTGGAAGGCTGCTCTCAGATCAGGCCCAGAGTTTTGAGCTCCCTTGCCACGCCGTCCTCCGTCACAGCCGGGCAGATGCGGTCGCAGAGCTTTTTCAAGTTGTCGGAACCATTGGCCATGCAGACGCTGATGCCTACCACATCGGTCATCTGCAGGTCATTGTCGCTGTCGCCAAAGCCGATGGTATCGGCCAGCGAACACCCCAGATTATCACAAATGGCCTTGATGCCGGTGCCCTTGTTAAACTTGCGGTTGATGAGTTCCCCGTTGACGATGGCTGACGGGGTATCCCCCAGCCGGGACTCGCAGAAGATGAACTGATCCTCATACAACTGCTTTGCTTCAGCAAGGCAAGCCTCGTTGGGGGCGATGAACACCACCTTGTAAACCGGCTCTCCGTGGTATTCCTCAATGGGCCGGATGGTCATGCCATACTCCATCGTTTTGCGCCAGCGCTCGGCCTCGCTGTTCAGCTGCCCCGGCTTGCGGGGGAACAAATGGGCGAACCGCTCGATCATCCTGATGCCGCCGTAAGTATCATCCCGGGCTTCCAGTGTGCACTCGGCACCGGCACGCCCCAGCACCTCCCGCAGGCCCTCGACCTGTGCGGGCTCCATGGGAAGGTCCACGAGAATTTTCCCATCACAGCCTACATAGCCGCCTGCAGAGCAGACAAAGCCATCGAAACCGTAGGCAAGCAGCGGTTTCGTCATGCGCAGGTTACGGCCGGTGCACAGAAACACCTTGTGGCCGTTTGCCCGGGCCTGCCGGATGGCCTCCACGGCACTGGCCGGAACGGTCATCTCACCGGGAGGCAGCAAAGTACCGTCAATATCCAGAAAAATCAGTTTTTGCTTCATAGTTCCCTCACTCTTTCACTGCCAGTTCATGGCAAAGCCGCGAATCAGCAGACCCACGGCCAGGATCGCCAGCAGCACCAGCAGAACGGTGCGGTTGGCCTGTTTCTGCTTTGCACCGGCCCGGGCACGGCTGTCCCGGCTGCCGCCCTTCTTCCGGTTCTGGGATCTGCCGCCGGAGCTGCGGCCGTTCGTGTTCTGCTTTGTGCTGCTGCGGCGGGAAGCACTGCCGGAAGTCCCCTCTTTTTTCCTGCCCGCAGTGCTCTGGCCGGACTTTGCCGCGCGAGGGGCTTTCTCTTCCGGGGCCGCCGACGCAATGGGCTTTTTGGCCCCGCAGCGGCTCAGATAATCCTCAGCCAGCCGGTAATACTGGCCCAGCTCGCTGGTGCGCAGGGGCGCGCCTGCATAGCCCTCTTCCAGTGCTTCCACGGCCTCGTTGAAGAGGATCGCCGCCTGCGCAGCCGCCGTGCGGTCGGAGGCATGGGCCGCTTCATTGCGGGCGGTGCGCACCGCGTTGCAGGCCCGGCGGGCAGCAGCGGGGTGCTCCATATTGCCCAGCAGATCCAGCGGGCGGGCAGCATCCTTTTCCGGGTCCAGCAGCACCCGCATACACAGGGTGGTATCCAGCTGCTGCCAGCTGTTTCGGCCCGCCAGATCGGGCAGACGGTCATAATATTCGGGGCTCTCCTGCTGGCGGGTGCGGATGTGATCCAGCAGGGCTCCCAGGCTGTGCTCCCCGGGTTTGTTCTCCCAGTGCCAGCGCAGTAGCTTGCGGCTGATCTCATCGCAGGTAGTTTTGATCTCAAAAGCGGTTTGCAGTGCTTCGTCGGGCATAACGTTTCTCCTTCGTACAACCAAAAAACGGAGGAAGCGCAGCCTCCTCCGTCATTCATTTACATCATAAACTGATAATAGACGAAGCCCCACAGCGCAATGCCTGCGCAGACGATGGCGGTGATGGGCGGGACCCAGCGGATGAGGGTCTCAGCAATGCCTTCACGGCTCTCTTCCGCATCGTCCTCCTCATCGTACTGCTCCACCTCGGGTTCCGGCTGGCGGGCCGGGGCGGCACGGCGGGCAGCAGCAGGCATCACACGGGTGCCCTCGCCATCCACAGCCGCTGCACCGCTGCCGGGGAACGCCGCGCGGGTGGCGGCATCCAGCACCCGGGTAGGCTCTGCTTCCGGAACAGGGGTGTGTTCCACCGGCGGTGCAAAGCTGGTCGGAGCGCCGACAGGCTCTGCCGGGCGGGCCGTCGGGATGACCCGAGTGGGTTCTGCCTGCACCGGCGCGCTGGCCACGATGCGGGTCGGCTCTTCCTGCGGAGCGGCGCTCACCACGCAGGTGGCCTCCGCCGCCGGGGCCTGCTCTGCAGGGGCGGCCTTCTGGCCGGGCTGCAGCAGGGTGTTCAGGGCGTTCTGCAGCAGGATGCGGTCACAGCCGCACTCGGTGCAGTAGACCGTGTCCTCTTCCTTCGGGTGGAAGGAACCACAGGCACAGTACCAGCCGTTCTCGAACACCTGCGGCATATACTTGAGGCCGGTGCGGTTCATCCGACTTTCCAGTGCCTTTTCCAGCTCCGGACTCAGGCGGCGCGGGGCCGGCAGGCGAACGCGCTTGATGGCATCCAGATGCACGACCTTTTTGCCGCTGTATACGTTCTTCAGGACCACATCCACGCTGGTGATGGCCTTCTGGGTCACGAACACGGCATCGTCCATGCCAAAGCTCTCACCGGGCTTGACCTCGATCTCGCGGTATTCAAAGGCATCCTCACACAGGATGATACCGTCCACGCCCTTGCACTTGAAGTGGATCTCCAGTGCAGTCAGGGTAACCTTGGAGATGTTCTTGAAGGTCAGGCAGACTGCGTTCTCGCCGCTGAGTTCGCCCTTGAGCAGTTCCACACAGACGAACTGCACCGGGCTGCCCGGGGTATAATAGTTGGCCCGGGTGCGTGCGACCGGGTTAAAATTTTCCTCCACGACACTCGCTCCCTTCGATCATTCGTTTTCCTGCGGGGCATCCTGCGCCGGGTCGGGCATTTCCTCGCCCAGCACGGCCTGCTCCGCCTGTTCAGCGGGCTCTGCGCTCTCGGCAGGCTCTGCGGTCTCCACAGGGGCCGCCGGTGCGGCGGGTTCCTGTGCAGGCTCGTCACCGTCACGCGGGGGTAGCTTGCCGCCGGCCATCACGGTGTTGAACTCCTTCTCGTTGAGCTTTTCGCGTTCCATCAGAGCCTGTGCCAGCGCATGGAGCTGGTCGATGTGCTCCGTCAGGGTGCGGCGGCAGGTCTCGTAAGCCTCATCGATGATATCCCGCATCTCGCCGTCGATCTCGGCAGCGGTGCTCTCGCTGTAGCCCTTGCCCTGGGTGAAATCACGGCCCAGGAAGGTCTCCTCCTGCGAGGTGCCGTAGACCACAGGGCCCAGGCGCTCGGAGAAGCCGTACTTGGTGATCATCTGGCGGGCAATGTTGGTTGCCTGCTGCAGGTCGTTGGAGGCACCGGTGGAGATATCCTCCAGGATCAGCTGCTCGGCCACACGGCCGCCCAGGCTGGAAACGATATCCTCAAACATCTCACCCTTGGTCACATAGCTGCGATCCTTTTCAGGCAGATACATGGTGTAGCCGCCAGCCTGGCCCCGGGGGATGATGGTGATCTCATGCACACGGGGATGGTGCTTGCAATAGAAGCCTGCCACGGCGTGGCCCGCCTCATGGTAGGCGGTCAGCTTCTTTTCCTCGGCAGTCACAACGCGGCTCTTCTTCTCAGGGCCTGCCATGACCTTCATGGAAGCTTCCTCGATGTCCTCCATGGTGATGGCCTTGCGGCTGCGGCGGGCAGCCAGCAGAGCGGCCTCATTGACCAGGTTCTCCAGGTCAGCACCCGCAAAACCTGCGGTGCGCTGTGCGATGACTCTGAGGGAGACATCGGGAGCCAGAGGCTTATTCTTGGTGTGGACCTTGAGGATCTCCTCGCGGCCCTTGACATCGGGCAGGCCCACATAAACCTGACGGTCAAAGCGGCCCGGACGGAGCAATGCCTTATCCAGAATGTCGGCACGGTTGGTGGCTGCCATCACGATGACACCATCGTTGGCCTCAAAGCCGTCCATCTCGACCAGCAGCTGGTTCAGGGTCTGCTCCCGCTCGTCGTGGCCGCCGCCCAGACCTGCGCCGCGCTGACGGCCCACGGCATCGATCTCATCGATGAAGATGATGCAGGGCATGGTCTTTTTGGCCTTATCAAACAGGTCACGCACACGGGACGCGCCGACACCGACATACATTTCCACGAAGTCGGAGCCGGAAATGGAGTAGAAGGGCACCCCCGCCTCACCGGCGCAGGCACGGGCCAGCAGGGTCTTACCGGTACCCGGAGGGCCCACCAGCAGAACGCCGTGGGGGATGCGGGCACCCAGCGTGTTGAACTTGTCGGGGCTCTTGAGGAACTCCACGACCTCCTTCAGCTCTTCTTTTTCCTCGTCCTCACCGGCAACGTCGGCAAAGGTCGCGGTCTTTTTGTTCTCATGCTCGTCCTTCACCTTGGCCTTGCCCACGTTCATAATACCGCCGCCGCCAGCGCCGCCGCGCATCATGGAGAAGAGCAGGAAGCCGGTGCAGCCCAGCATTCCCAGGTAGAACAGGATCTCCATCCAGGGGATGGACTCCTTCAGGGTGGTGTAATCGTACTCCATGGGCGCGGTGGGGTTGGCTGCGTCGTAGGAATCGATATACTGCTGGACATTCTCGATGAACACATAGGCGTAGGGCAGCTTGTAGCGCACCGTCACCGTGCCGTCATCGTTTCTGGTCGCCCCCACGGAAGAGGTGGAGGAGGAGAACATATTGCTCAGCAGACCGCCGGAGGCCTGTGTGGCAGCGGTGGCACCTGTGGTTTCGGGCAGCTCCTGCTTGCCCTCCTTCAGCGTCAGGGTGATGATGCTGGTGTTGCGGTCCAGCGTAAAGGCTGTGACCTGATTGTTCTCAAAGTAGTGCACCACAGTCGAGTAGCTCATGGTGGAGCCGCCGGTACTGCTGTCGCTGGTGCCCAGCACCGACCAGATCATCAGGACACCGGCCAGTGCCAGCGCCAGGATCAGGGGATTAAAGCGAGGTCGTTTCGGTTGCAAAAGGGATCAACTCCAGTTCTAATTCGTTTTTGTTATGCGTAGATTTCCGGTTTCAGCACACCCACATAGGGCAGGTTGCGGTATTTCTCATCGTAGTCCAGACCATAGCCCACCACAAACTCGTCCGGCACCTGGAAGCCCTCGTAATCGGGCTGGATGTCGGCCTTGCGGCGGCTGGGCTTGTCCAGAATGGTGCAGATCTTCACGGAATTCGGGTTGCGCATCTTGAGCATGGGCACCAGCTTGGAAAGGGTGACACCGGTATCCAGAATGTCCTCCACGATCAGCACGTCCTTGCCGGAAAGGTCGCCGTCCAGATCCTTGATGATCTTGACCAGACCGCTGGTGGTGGTATTGCTGCCGCCGTAGCTGGACACGACCATAAAATCAATGTTGCAGGGGATGGTCACGGCCCGCATCAGGTCGGCCATAAAGACCACCGAACCCTTGAGGATGGAGACGAGGACAAGGTTTCTGCCCTCGTAATCCCTGCTGATCTGTGCGCCCAGTTCGGCAACCTTGGCTTTCAGTGCTTCCTCACTGACCAGGATGTTCTTGATATCGTCATTCATGCTCATGGGTTGTTCCTCCATTTTCCAATTCCAACTGCAAGATCTGTACAGTCTCCTCGTCCGGGGCCAGCCCCTCGGCAAAGCCCTCCCCACAGACCCACAGGATCTCACTGCCCGCCGCCAGCAGCGGCAGGCCCTCTCGTATTCCGGCAGGAATGCCTGCCTCATTCATCCATTTGCGCAGGGGCTTGCTCAACCCCCGCCCCGCAGGCCGGAACCGGTCTCCCGGTTGACGGGTGCGCAGCGTAAGGGCAGAATATAACAAGGTTATTCTAGCATAATCCGCCCGATTTTTTAAGTCTTTTTTATGAACACCCTGTGTTTTTTCTCGAAAACCGCTTACAAAAAGCCGTGTTTTCAGGGTTTGGCCCCCGGGCAAGGCAAATTCTGCCCCATCGGCAGGGGCAAACGGCAGCGAAAACGCAGGACCCGCAGCCGCTTCCGGCCGGCCCTCTTCCTGCCAGAGCATCCCACTGCCTGCGCAGAAGCGGACCGTATCGGTCAATTGCACCGCCCCGCTCCCCTGCTCCACCAGCTCTGCCAGCAGGCGGATGTACTTTTCCTCGGCATCCCGCACCGGGGCAACAAGGCTGTGGAGCGCTGCCTCCAGAATGAGCGGGTCAGCGCCCTGCAGCGGCTTCAGCC
>OAUV01001250.1_pt1 | contig 15839 bp, 10 predicted proteins | sample 1516841 | NCBI WGS metagenome assembly OAUV01 (sample SAMEA2580044, study PRJEB22360) | human gut metagenome | biome: human gut; feature: human-associated habitat; material: faeces | place: Denmark | collected 2008/2010 | reverse complement strand
CAATACTTTGTGTATGAATTAGTTGGCTGATTTTGTAATATTTAATGAATGTCCCTGTTTATCTAAATTTTGTTTTGATTGGAAGCTCGTATGTCTGCTTTATGAATAAAAAAACAGGCATCACAGAAAAAAACGGATGCCTGTTCTTTTTATAGAGAAAGAATATTTTATTTTAATAGGGCTAATGCTTCTTTGATGCGGCGCATAGCTTCTATAATATTCTCATCGGAAGTTGCATAACTCATACGGATGCATTCGGGGGAACCGAATGAAGTACCACCTACACATGCCACATGACCTACTTCAAGCAGATACATTGCTAAATCGTCAGCGTTATTGATGTTGCGGTCACCTGCTGATTTGCCAAAAAAGGAATCACATTTCGGGAATAAATAGAATGCTCCTTGAGGATTGTTTACTTCAAATCCTGGAATTTCTTTTGCTAATTTTACAATAAGGTCACGGCGGCGCTGGAATGCTTGGCGCATTTCCTCTACGGGAGCCTGAGTACCTGTATAGGCAGCTTCGGCAGCTTTCTGAGAAACAGAGCACGGACCTGAGGTATATTGTCCTTGCAGCTTATTTACAGCTTTTACAATCCATTCCGGACCGGCAATGAACCCGATTCTCCATCCTGTCATAGCATATGCTTTTGAAACTCCGTTTACAATAATTACATTGTCATGAATCTCAGGGAATTGGGCAATGCTTTCATGTTTGCCACTGTATGTGATATGTTCGTAAATCTCATCGGCTATAACATATACTTGCGGGTGCTTTGCCAAAACAGCGGCCAAGCCGGCCAACTCTTCTTTGGTATAAACGGAACCGGTGGGATTTGACGGTGAGCAAAGAATCAATGCTTTGGTTTTAGGAGTAATCGCTGCTTCTAGTTGTGCAGGGGTGATTTTGAAATCCTGATCAATACCCGCAGTGATAATAACAGGAGTTCCGTCTGCTAGTTTTACCATTTCAGGATAGCTTACCCAATAGGGAGCAGGGACTATTACTTCGTCACCGTCGTTAACTAGAGCCATAATCGTATTACAAACAGATTGCTTGGCACCGTTTGCACAGGAGATTTGTGCAGCTGTATAGTCTAATCCGTTTTCATTCTTCAGTTTGGCTACGATTGCATTGCGAAGTGCAGGATATCCCGGAACTGGAGAATATCTGGAAAAGTTATCATCTACTGCCTTTTTTGCTGCTTCTTTGATGTGGTCCGGGGTATTGAAGTCCGGTTCACCTACGCTTAAATTAATGACATCAACTCCTTGGGCTTTTAACTCATTACTTTTTTGGGACATGGCCAATGTTGCTGAAGGAGACAAACGATTCAGACGATCTGATAATTGATTCATTGCTATTATTTTTTAATGTGTTTAAGTTTACTTGCTGCAAAATAAAGGATAATATCTTAATTATGAAAGTAAAACAGACGAAATCGCATAAAAAATGATGTGATTTCGTCTGAGTTATAGCTTTTTTATTTGTTAAAGTGCAATGTGTGTCCCATTCTGTCTTTTTTGGTTTTTAAATAACGCTCGTTATATTTGTTAGGCGTGATTTCAATGGGAACGTTTTCAACTATGGACAAACCGTATGATTCCAATCCTACACGTTTGACAGGATTATTTGTCAGCAAACGCATTTGGGTGACGCCTATACTGCGTAGTATCTGTGCTCCGACTCCGTAATCACGTTCATCTGCCTGATGCCCTAAAAGGATATTTGCTTCTACAGTATCCACACCATTTTCTTGCAATTTGTAGGCTTTCATCTTTTCCATTAGTCCTATGCCTCTTCCTTCTTGGTTTAAGTAAACAACAGCACCTTTTCCTTCTTTTTCGATCATTTGCAATGCTTTGTGCAGTTGTTCTCCACAGTCACAACGCATGGATCCGAAAATATCACCGGTGGCGCAAGAAGAATGTACACGTACCAAAACGGGTTCTCCTTCTTTTATGTCACCTTTTATAATAGCGATATGTTCTAAACCATTGCTTTTCTGGCGGAAAGGTATCAGACGGAAATGGCCGTATTCAGTCGGCATGTCCACTTCCACCCCTTTTTCTACTAATGAGTCTTGCTTCAGACGATAGGCGATCAAGTCACGGATTGAAATTAGTTTCAGCCCCCATTCATCGGCCATTTTTCTTAGTTCGGGCAGACGTGCCATGGTTCCGTCCTCACTCATGATTTCCATCAGTGCGGCGGCAGGGTATAGCCCTGCCAGACGCGCCATGTCGATACAGGCTTCTGTATGGCCTGCACGTCTCAGCACCCCTTTGTCTTGTGCATATAATGGATTGACATGCCCCGGACGTCCGAATGTTTCGGGAGTGGAGGTAGGATCGGCAAGAGCACGGATGGTAGCGGCCCGGTCGTGGATAGAAACTCCGGTACTGCAACCTTCCAGCTTATCTACAGTTACAGTGAAAGGAGTACCTAGAACTGACGTGTTTGTATCTACTTGATGAGGTAATTCCAATTCTTTGCAACGAGAAATGGTAATAGGTGCACAAAGCACGCCACGTGCATGTTTCAACATGAAATTGACTTGTTCGGGAGTAATTTTTTCCGCAGCAACAATTAAATCGCCTTCATTTTCACGATCTTCGTCGTCCACTACAATGACAAACTTACCTTCACGGAAGTCAGCTATCGCTTCTTCGATGGTATTTAGTTTTAATTCTTCCATAGTCAAATTATAAATGATTTATTGTTTATTCTTTCTTGAATTTCACGGTTGGTCTTGATTATGTTTTTTAAATCTTTATCCAGCCGGATACTGAACCGCCAAATGCGGAAATAGAAGAACAGGCCTATTGGTACAATGATTCCTGCAAGTAAATTAAGCCATTGGTTGTCAAACGGACTTTTGTGAGCTTTGGTGGACAAAATGGGATATTTATTTAAGTATTCCAGTAATACTCCATCTTTGCTGTTGGATAATTCTTCTATGAGTAGTTCCATTTTGGCACTGATATCGGCTATGACGTCGTCATGTCCTTTATTGGTGAAGATGCGGATATAATTAGGTGCATCGGCCAGTCTATGCTTGATGGCATATTCGTTACAGATGTTGCATAGTTTCTCCAATTCCGTTTGTATACGTGGATAGTCCGGATCTTCTATAATAACTTCTTTTTTGAATACATGGCGCGAGGGGCGCAGACCTAGCAGCATACGGAAGAAATTGATGTATACTTCGGCATTGAATACCACAGAGTCATTATTTGACTTATAAGTAAAGAAGGCTCCGATAGGTGCCAATACAATGGTACTCATCCACACGCCTAATACCATATTCATTTCACCGCTTTTTGCTACTCGGGTAGCTCCGGAATCAATGATATAATAAATTACGAAAATTAAGACGGATACCACTACGGGCATTCCTAAACCTCCTTTGCGGATGATGGCTCCCAAAGGCGCACCGATGAAAAAGAAAATCAAACAACTGAGAGAGAGGGTGATTTTTTTATGCCAGTCGGCTTCGTGTTTCCGGATATTGTTGTCCGCATCTGTAGTTTGATAGCTTTTCATGCTCCATTCGCTGGCCAGTGCCTCGGTACGATCCGCCGCACTACCCAGTGTCTTATCTTTTTCAGCTAAAGTATAGGAATTGAACAGGCTGTCCACATTGATTTTGTTGTTTGTTTCAACTATTTTTGCGGAGTCTGTTTTCGATAATACGATATTGCGATAAGTCGAGGCTTTTATTTCATTATACATACTTCTTCCCAAGCTGTCGGCACGGTGGTTCAGTGAGTCGATGGACTGGCTGATTTCAATCATGTTTTTGCTGTCCGAACGGTCACTTAAAAAGCTTCCATCTACCATGTTGAATCCACCGTCAAATTCGATAATGGTATGTTTCTCTCTGAAGGTTTCACGTCGATAGGGGACATTATTGGATGAAATGGTCTGCGATTTCAGATTTTCGAACTGTTCTCCGTTATACAGATGTAGATAAAGATGTTGTTTGTCTGCTGTCATCTCCATTTTTCCTTCGGAAGCCCATATAATGTGAGCGTTTTCAAACCCATCTGAAAAGTTGTAGATCAGTACATCTTTTAGCATTCCTGTTTCACGGTCTTTCTGTTTTACATATATATTATACCCCTCAATTTCGTCGTAAAATACACCTTCCGGAATATCCAGTTCTGGTGAAGTTTGCTTCATGGATACAAGTAAAGTAAGCAGTTTGATCTGCGCTTTGGGAGCTATGACATTTTGAAAATAAAACGAGGTACAACACAGGAAAGTACAAAAAATAATCAGTGGACGTATGATCCTCAATAAGGGAATACCCGCTGCTTTCATTGACAGCAATTCATATCTTTCACCAAAGTTACCGAATGTCATTAAGGCAGCTAATAAAATTGCCAAAGGTAGGGACAAAGGTATTAAGGTCAGAGCAGAATAAAAGAAGAATTGTGCTAAAACACTCATTTCCAATCCTTTTCCAACCAACTCGTCTACATATCTCCATAAAAATTGCATCATGAAGATGAAGAGACAGATGAAAAAAGTACCTATAAAGAGCATCAAAAAGCTCTTTAGGATAAATATATCTAATTTTTTTATGCGTAGCATTATTTCATTTTGTGCAACTATCAAGGCACAAAAATAGCATAAAAAACGGAGAGCAAAGACAAGTTTTGCATATTTTTATAGAATTACAGTCCACTTACCCTTTTTAGCTTCTCTATTTCGGAATCCCAAAGTTCTTTCGTATCTTCTACTTCATCGGGGGCTGCCCAGTCAATCACTTCCAGCATATAGTCAGAGGTTAGTTCGTTATAGACCATTTTCAATTCAAAATAGGCTTTAGGATCTTCATCATCCAGCCATCGAAAGCGTATAAAACTGTTAACCCGGAAGTTTGTAACTTCAGCTTGCCGTGTTTCTGTTTTTCCCCAATAAAAGGTGAATACTTTGTCTTTGAATGTCACCTTGTCTGCAAACCATGTTTCCAGGCCGGATGGAGTACTGATAATAGACCATACGATGTTACCGGATCCGGCTTTCAACATGTACTCCAAGCGAATTTTTTCTTTTCTCATAGGTTAGCTTTTTAAAGTTTCGGTGGCAAATTAAGCCAAATTTTCTTATTTGCCATAATAAATGCTATGTTTTTTGAAATATTTATTAGCCATATACTAAGCTGTTTTTCTCTTTAAAAACGAATTTTACAAGAAAAAGTTCTCTGAAATGTTGCAAAATTCAAAATAACTTTCTATCTTTGCACCCGCAATTGAGAAATGATGGCGGGATAGCTCAGCTGGTTAGAGCGCATGATTCATAATCATGAGGTCCCCAGTTCAATCCTGGGTCCCGCTACAATGAACAATTTTAGACTGTTGAGAGGCTTCCACTCTTGGCGGTCTTTTTAAAAAACGATGGCGGGATAGCTCAGCTGGTTAGAGCGCATGATTCATAATCATGAGGTCCCCGGTTCAATCCCGGGTCCCGCTACACAAAACAAGGTATTTATGAATTTGTTTCATGGATATCTTGTTTCTCTTTTATTTATATTGGACTTATTTTTCTTTTCATATAGAATCACATTTGAATAATTTTATGTAGATTTGTAGATACAAATCAATCAAAGTTGTAGTTTTTGCTGAATTATGAAAAACGCATCCTATATGGAAGGGAATTTGTGGTTATATAGATTATATTTTAGGGTGGTAATTTTATTATGGCTACCTGTATCCTTATCGGCCGTTGACCTTCCGAATTTAACTTTTCGTACTATTACTATTTCAGACGGCCTGTCTAACAATATTATTAATACTATTTATAAAGATAAAAGAGGCTTTATTTGGTTGGGTACCCAGACCGGATTAGATCGTTTTGACGGTATCAATGTGAAAAGTTTTCTTCAGTTTTCAGGACGTACCATTTTTTCCATAGCCGAAACAGATTCTGTTTATTTGTGGGTGGGTACAGATAAAGGATTATGGAAACTCGATAGGAAAACAGACCAAGTGGAATCGGTCACTTTAGATACAAAATCGTTGGAAGTTAGATCAGTCTTTGTAAGCCAGACAGGTCGATTGCTGGTTGGAACCACTCATGGACTTTTTATCTATCAAGAGAGTGCTTTCAGGAAGGTGCTTTTCGGGTCAAATGCTTTGTCTTCTATCAATTTTATCACTGGCATTGTTGAAGGATATAAAGATACTTTTTGGCTGACTTCACAAGGTGGTTTGATTGAATATAATATTGAAACCGGTCAATCGAAAGTCTATACATATCAGGATGATGAGAAATTTGTTAGTTATTTTTCCTGTCTGGCTCTTTTAAAAGAAAAGCTATATTTAGGAACGGCCGGCAGTGGTATGCTTGTTTTTGATATCGGTAAGGCGGCTTTTTCTATTTGTCCTGAAGTGGAAAATGGATATATAAAAAGTATCATTACTGTTAATGATGAGATATGGGTGGGAACAAATGGAAGCGGTATTAGAATAATCAGTGCGTCTACAGGAAAAGAGTTATCGGCTATAGAGCATACTTCGAATGCGGATGCTATTTGTTCTAATGCAGTTTATTCTTTATTGAAAGAGGATGATATGCTTTGGGTAGGTACTTACATGGGCGGATTAAGTTATACTCCAGCTCATGGAAGTTTCTTTTCTGTTTATTCTTATCCAGAGCTTTTTAATTCTTATAATATGAATGTACGTGCTTTTTGGGTGGATGCAGATGGGAAAAAAGTAATAGGCACTCGTGACGGACTTTATTATATTTCTGAAACGGAACAAAGGATAAGGCATTATACACATCGGAATTCCATTTTGCGTTCGGATATAATTTTGTCTGTAAAACCTTTCAATCGGGATTTTTTAATTGGAACGTATGGAGGGGGCTTGTACTTGCTTCACAGGAATACGGGTGAACTTTCCTTTTTTCAATCAGATCAATGTTTTATGCAAGGGTCATTTAATGGATATGAAAGGGATGGAAACAATAAATTATGGATCGGCAGTTCCAAAGGTGTGTATGTATATGATCATTTGACAGGGGAATATGAGGTTTATAACAGTCGTAATTCTTCTTTGTCAGTTAATTCTGTTTTTTCATTGAAGGCAGATTCGAAGGGCAGGATGTGGCTGGGCACAGGAGGGGCCGTTTTTATGTATGATAGGGCTGCTGGGGTATTTAAATCGGATGTTTTTCCGGAGCATGTTTTACCATATACTAAAAGTGTACGATTCATTTATGAGGATAAAAAGAAGAATTTGTGGTTTTGTGATGATAAGGAGGGGGTGGTTAAGGTAGATGAGTCTTTTACGACATTTGAACACATCACGATCGATGATTTCTTACCGAATAATTCTGTGATGAGCATAGTGGAAGATCCTAAGAACGGCGGATTATGGTTTGCTACTCAGAGGGGGTTACTATATATAAAGGAAGAGGAAAATTATCATAAGATTTTTTCGTTATACGATGGCATTCCCGGATATATTTTTAATTCTCCGGTACAGATAACGGATGATAATACAATTTGGTGGGGAAATGAATGCGGATTGGTCTGTTATGATGCGGCAAAGAGCTGGAGTGAGATAGGAACAAAAGAGGTCCAGCCTCCCGTGATTACTTCCATTTCAGTCGCAGGCAGACCTTTGTGCCCGGGAGAGACATTAATGCCCGTTTCTGCTCCATTTATAGATGAAGTGTTTCTGTCTGTAAATGATAATAATATTTCATTCACTTTCTCAGCCTTGAATTATGCAGTGGAGAATACGGATTTATACGAGTATTGTTTGGAAGAATATGATAAGGAATGGAAAACTTTGATGAAAGGAAATCAGGTTTCTTATACAGAACTTCCTGTTGGCGATTATATGTTTAGGGTCAGGGCGGCTTCCAATCCTGCAGCAATAAAAGCGGTAAGGGTGGTTGTTGCCGGAAATACGCCTTTTATAAGATGGATTGTGGTGTTAAGTGTAGTCGTTTGTTGTATTCTTATTTATTTTTACTCCGGGTTATTGGGGAAGTATCGCACAATGAAGGAATATATAAATAAAAAGACGGAATCATCCGAAGAAAATCGGAAAGAAAAATATCAAAAATCAAGGATGGAAGAGAAAACGGCCATGCTCATTATTGGGAAACTGAATGAGTGTATGGAGAAAGATCGGTTATATTTGAATCCTGATTTAAAGTTGCAGGATGTGGCAAAAGTGGTGAAATGTAATACTGGAGAGTTGTCCCAAGTGTTGAATATGTTTATGAATATTGGTTTCACGGATTATGTTAATAAATATAGGATAGACGAATTCATAAAAAGAATACAGGATAAGTCTGCTTCCAGATATACCTTGGTTTCTTTGTCGGAACAATGTGGTTTCAGTTCTCGTACTTCTTTTTTCCGTTCGTTTAAGAAGTTTAAGGGAATGTCACCTGCCGAATATATAAAGGAACATGGGATATTTATTGAGTAGCGTTTGGAATAGAGGCGTTACTCTAGTGATTGGATAGAAGAAGAGAGTTCCATATTTTTTTGGAACTCTCTTCTTCTATTATGCAATTTGTTGATTCATAGTGTTGTATGATCTTTTTTGTCTCATTTAGTAGGTTGGGATTAATCCTGCTTTACAGAATGGTTGAAAAGACATTTCAGTTTCTAATTTTGCTGATAGAAAAATATTTTTATCCATTAAAGAAACTGATATGATTATGAAAAGCAGAACTTTTTTTATTCTTGTTTTTATCTTTTTAGTTAGCCTAGGATGTTTTTCGTGTAAAACGACTGCTACTGATGATTTTTCTATTGATTCGGAAATTGCGTATTGCCGGTCTCAGGCTATGCGGACGCTGGTTTCTATTCCTTCGTTAGATAAAATTCCTAATTCCATGGATTTAGATAGTATTAAATGGCGTTATACACAGGTAGGCTCTTGGACTTGTGGATTTTGGCCCGGTATCCTTTGGTATTTATATGAGGATACTAAGGATAATATGTGGAGGGAAGCAGCAGGGAAAGTAACCGATATGATTGCTCCCTTGGCTTACAGGAAAGCAAAGAGTCATGATTCCGGTTTTATTATGATGTGTAGTTTGGGCAACGGTTATCGTTTGACAGGAAAACCGGAATATAAGGAAGGATTGCTGCATGCCGCAGATTCTTTGGCTATGCTTTATAATCCTGTTGTGGGTACTATTTTATCTTGGCCTGGAATGGTGAAAAAAGAAAACTGGCCGCACAATACTATTATTGACAATATGATGAATTTGGAACTTTTGTTTTGGGCTGCGCGGAATGGAGGGGGGCAGTATTTATATGATATTGCCTGTAAACATGCGGAAACGACTATGAAACATCAATTCCGCAAAGATTATTCATGTTATCATGTAGCGGTGTATGATACGCTGGATGGTCATTTTATAAAAGGAGTTACCCATCAAGGATTGAGTGATGATTCTATGTGGGCCCGTGGACAGGCATGGGCTATTTATGGATATACCATGGTATATCGTGAAACACATGATGTACGTTTTTTGGATTTTGCCCGGAAGGTATCGGATGTCTATTTGTCCCGTATTCCCGAAGACATGATTCCTTATTGGGATTTTAATGCTATGTTTCATACCTCGGGTGAACCAAAAGATCCATCGGCTCCTGCCATAACGGCCTCTGCCTTATTGGAACTTTCCACCTATATAAATAATAGTGATTCTGCATCTTTCTATCGGAATAAGGCTGTGGAAATGCTTCAGATACTATCTTCTCCGGCATATCAGGCTCGCAATAAAAAAGATGCTTTTTTATTGCATTCGGTTGGGCACATGAACAAGGGATGGGAAGTTGATGCTTCTATTAGTTATGCAGATTACTATTATTTGGAAGCATTGGTACGATTGAAACGTTTGAAAGAGAAACAATCTGTTTTGGCTAATTTATAAAATCATTGTTAATCCGTTCATATTATGAATACACAATCTATTGATATTAGTCTTTATCAAAAAGGGGATATAGCCTTGGAAGATATTTATAAGAAATTTAAGAATTGTTTTATGCGGTATGCGGGCAAGGTGTTATCTAGTGAATTTTATGCTGAAGATGTAGTGCAGGATGTATTTATAGGGTTATTTCAGCAGACAAATTATTTTGTATCTGAGGCTGCAGCCTTAAAATATATTTATGCAGCAATATATAATCGTTGTATTGATTTGGTACGCCATAGGCAGATAGCGCAAAGATACGAGGAAATCTATAGTAACGAAAAAAATAGAGTGGTACATATAAATGGATATAACGATTTGTTGGCAAAAGAGTTTTTTGTGATTGTGGAGAAAAGGATTAATTCCCTTCCTCCTAAATGTAAACAGATATTTATCATGAAATTCCAAAAAGAGTTTTCTAATCCGGAGATAAGCAGAAACTTAGGCCTATCATTGAGAACAATAGAGAATCAGCTATATATAGCTAGGGGAGTTCTTCGTAAACAGACGGATAGATATTTATGTTCTTGAATATGTGAGTGATAGAAAATATTTTTTCTGTCTTTTGAGTGTATTTTATTTTAGATTCGTTTAATAAGTAAAAAAAGAAAATGAAAAATAGAATGATTTAATAAATTAAACTTTAAGTACATGCTATGAAACAGAAAGACAAATTTTTATTACTTATGGTATTGTCTTGTTTGCCGTTAGGAAATGCGGTTGCAGAGCAAACAGGTGCAGGGTTGTACTCTCCGATTAATCAAGAAGTATTGCAGAATACGGTGAAGATTACGGGACAAGTTATTGATCCAAATGGAGAACCGATAATAGGTGCTACAGTAATGGAGAAAGGAACTACCAACGGTATTGTAACTGATTTGGATGGTAATTTTAGTTTGACTGTTTTTCCTTCTCATAAGTTACAGATATCTTACGTTGGTTTTCAAACTCAAGAATTGAATATTGGTTCTAACCGTTCTTTCAAGATTGTTCTAAAAGAAGATACTGAGCTGTTGGACGAAGTTGTAGTGGTAGGTTATGGTTCGGTAAAGAAATCGGATTTGACAGGTGCTGTAGCTTCTGTTTCTACTCAGGATTTGATAAGAAGTGGTAGAACGGATGCAGTAGGAGCTATGCAAGGGGCTTTGCCAGGTGTGCAAATTCAACGTTCTAATAGTAAACCAGGAGGGGAATATAATATTCTGATTCGTGGTTTGAATACAATTAGCGGAAGTACATCTCCCTTAATTGTTGTAGATGGTGTGCCAGGAGCTTCTTTATCTAACCTGAATCCGGATGATATAGAAAAAATTGATATTTTGAAAGATGCATCATCTACCGCAATCTATGGTTCCCGTGCTACTAATGGTGTAGTCATGGTTACTACTAAAAGAGGTAAGATAGGTAAAGTAAAAATAGATTATAGTGGATATGCCGGATATAGGAAATATACGAATATGCCCGATATGATGTCTGGTGAAGAATATGTGCAATTGGCACGAGAGGCTAAAAGAGCCGGAAATAATAATAAATATGTGGATGATAGTCAGATTTTCACAGCATCAGAGTTAAAGGCTATTCAAGATGGAAATTATTTTGATTGGGTGGATGCTGTTTCTAGTCCGGCCTTTATGACAAATCATACTATATCGGCTACCGGAGGTAATGAGATGGCTACTTATGCTTTATCTGCCGGATATTATTTTGAAGATGGTATGTTGGAGCCTCAAGAATATTCCCGTTATAATCTGCGTGCTGTTGTGGATGTAGAACCTAGCAAATACATGAAATTTGGAATTAATATGTATGGAACCCATTCAGTACGTGATACGGGTAACTCTGACTTGTTACAGGATGCTTTTCGTCTGCGTCCGACTTATCATCCGACTGATTTGGTGACAGGAGAAGAAATGTGGGCTTATTCTAATGGTCAGTATAATGCGTTAACTACCATGAAGAATGAACTGAATAAAACCAAAAAGTACAATTTGCTGAGTAACATTTATCTGGCAATAACTCCAATTAAAGGATTGACTTTGAAGACCACTTTCTCGCCGGATATAAATTTGGAAGAAATTGGCCAGTACAGAGGTAAATACACTAAAGCTAATAAAGGGCAAAATAAGGCAACCAGTAATTATGCGAAAAATAGCTATGTAGATTGGGTTTGGGATAATCTTGTAAATTATAACTTTGAATTGAAGGATCATCGCGTAGATTTGACCGGAGTGTTCTCTATGCAGCAATCACAAGATGAAAAGTTAAAAGGAATTGGTAATGGATTGTCATATAACTCTTTGTGGTATAATTTGGCAGGAGGATCGGCAAGTAATACTTCTTCTTCCGGTTTTACCAAAACGAATTTGATGTCTTATTTAGCACGTGCCAATTATGTGTATAAGGACAAGTATTTTGTAACAGCAAGTATTCGTTTTGATGGTTCGTCAAAATTAGCTGAAGGCAATAAGTGGGGAAGTTTTCCATCAGCAGCTGTAGCATGGAGAGTGTCAGGAGAAGAATTTATGAAGAGCTTGTCTTGGTTGAGTAATTTGAAGTTACGTTTAAGTTATGGTCAGACCGGTAATGATAATGTAAGTGCGTATCAGACGCAAGGATCTATTAGTGGTGCCAAATATTATACATTCGGTTCTAGTGAGTCTATTGGATATGTTCCCAATAATTTACGGAATTTGGATTTGGGATGGGAACGTACTACAGAATATAATGTAGGTCTTGACTTCGGATTTTTCAATAATCGGATTTCGGGTAGTGTGGAATATTATAATCGTTTGACAGAAGACTTGATTATGAATAAGACAGTACCTGTTACTACCGGTTATTCTTCTGTAAAAGCAAATGTAGGGTCTGTTAGAAATGAAGGGTTTGAGGTAAATATTAATTCGGATAATATCCGTACTAAAGATTTTTCATGGAGAACTAGTTTGAATTTTGCCTATAATAAGAATAAAATTGTAGATTTACAGTATAAGGAGAATTTGACTTCCCGTGGATTGTCTTTAGCTGGTATGAGTGGTGATTATAGTAATCTTTGGATTATTGGTCAGCCTATTGATATAAATTATAATTTGATGACATTGGGAGTATGGCAGCTGGATGAAGCTGAAGAAGCAGCTAAATATGGTTGTAAACCTGGTCAATATAAACCTTTGGATTTGAATGAGGATGGTGTGATTGACGATAAAGATCGTGTGATTGATGGTAAACGTACTCCGGATTGGACAGGTGGTATGACTAATACATTTACATATAAGGAATTTGATTTGTCATTTCAAGCAGCTTTCCAAGCAGGGGCAAGAGCTAGAAATCAGTTCTATGTTTCGTATGCATTGGAAAACAACAATCTCAATTTTAATAATTTAAGAAAAGATTATTGGACTCCGGAAAATCCTACCAATGCTTCTGCACAGCCTAGTAACATGGGTACTTATCGAAGCAAGGCAGGATCATGGGGAAATGCAAAATCGGAAATGTCACATACGATGTTTTCCAGTAATTTCCTTAAGATTTCTTATATTACTTTGGGATATACTTTTAAACCATCGGTTCTTGAGAAAATGAAATTAGGCAATTTGCGTTTATATGCAACAGTTCAGAATCCATTTATTTTCTGTGCAAAGGATGTGGTTGATCCTGAACAGTTGAATGTCAGCATCAATACATCGGATGCAATGACTCGCAATGTAATATTTGGTATTAATTTATCATTCAAATAATTAGGATAGTATGAAAGCAAAAAATATATTTACTAAAGGTTTCCTGTTGGCATCTGTGTTTGCTCTTTCGGGATGTTCGTCTTTTCTGGATGAAAAAAATTGGTCTAGCCAGTCTGCTGAAGAATATTATGCTACGGCTGAAGGATATGAGTCTCTTATTAATGGAGCCTATTCCACATTAAAATCTGTTTATAATACAACCAACTATTTTCTGTTGACCCAACTTGGTACGGATTTGGGGACTCAGAATGACGGAACAGCAACCAATGCTTTAAATCAGTATACAGTAGATTATACCAATGATAATGGCACTGTCTATAATCAGTGGAAGGTATTATATGAGTCTTTGAAAAATGTAAATGCTGCTATTGGTCGTGCTGCTATGGTAGTTACAAAGGATCAAGATATTTTTGATGGTATTGATAAAGAAATCTTGGCCCAACGGGTTGCGGAAGCTAAGTTCTTGCGGGCGTTATATCTTTTTGAAATTGTAAAAAATTGGGGGCAAGCTCCATTGATCTTGGAAGAACCGACCTCACCTTCTACAACTTCGCAATTGGATAGTGGATCTGATTTTTACAGACAAATTCTGGCAGATTTGCAGGACGTTATGGATTCTTCTCTTCCCATGAAGCAGACTTCGGCGAATTATGGACGTGTATCAAAAGCGGCTGCTAAACATCTTCGTTCTCTTGTTTATTTGACTCGAGGATATCAGAGTTATGCAGAAGCTGATGATTTTAAAAAGGCTTACGATGATGCTGTAGATGTAATTAAGAATTCCGGACATACATTATTGGATGATTATGCAATGGTTCATCGTCAGGCAAATGAAGAGAATGATGAAATTATTTTCAGTCTTAACTTTTCTGCCGGAGCAGGATGGAATAATAATATTCAGACAGAATTCTATTTGTTTGTTTATCGTGAAGGTTGGACTGATTTGGGCTTTTCTTCAATTTATTGTAATGATTATGCTTCTGTTATGCCAACCAAATATAGTTATTTATTATTTGATTGGAAGAAAGATAGACGTACGGAAGTTACTTTTATGAGTCCATTGAATGGTGACCCGGCTACTTCTATAGACGGACGTGCTTATGGTAGAAATTGGTTTGAGAGTACAAATGGGGTAAATGTGGCAAAGGGTGATACCGTAATTTATTTCCCTGTTCCCGGAGAGAGTGGTTATAAACAATATACAGATGCTGAAAAAGCGGCTGCTAATAATCGTGGACGTTTTTTCTATAATTATCCTGAGGGTTCTTATGCTGATGCTGGAAATGATGATTATTATAAAACCGGTTATCAAAGCTTTAATGCAAAATCACGTGTTTGGCTTCCTGTTTGGAAATTTAAAGATTGTAATACCCGTTATAACAGTTCGGGAACAGTAGAAAATGGAACTCGTGATATTTATTTGTTCCGATTGGCCGAAACTTACTTAATTGCTGCTGAGGCTGCTGTTAAAATGGGAGATAACTCTAATGCTTTATACTATATAAATCAGATACGTAAACGTGCCATGAATAATGCTCCGGAAGGTGGACTGCAAGAATATGTTGGTACTGTTACATTAGACAATGTATTGGATGAAAGAGCATTGGAACTTTATGGAGAAGCACCACGGTGGAATGACCTGCAGCGTACAGGAAAATTGGCAGAAAGAGTTTTGAAATACAATTGGGATGTCACTAATATTACAGGTGGATTGATTCAGACCCAATTAAGTGAAGCTACCTTTAAAAGTAAATATGGTCTTCGTCCTATTCCTGTTACATGGTTGAATACTTTATCCAACGGTCAGGAATTAGGAAATAATCCGGGTTGGGAGTAATTGAATTATCTTAATATTATAATAAGTTTATAGCGTATTCTTCCTTTTTTGTTGATCTATAGTAAAGACGGTTTTTTAATCTGTCAATGACATAAAAAATAGAGAGTACGCTATAAATGTATAACTTTGCAAGGTATAAATAGTTAGTATGATGAAAAGATTATATATAGGTGTATTATGGATGGTATTTTCTTTATCCATCCTTCAGGCAAAAGAGATAAAGATGTCCTCGCCGGATGAAAAGTATCAGTTTACTTTAAATTCTTATCAATTTGATGGATTAATTTGAAAGACAAACGCTTATG
>OAUV01001242.1_pt1 | contig 15923 bp, 17 predicted proteins | sample 1516841 | NCBI WGS metagenome assembly OAUV01 (sample SAMEA2580044, study PRJEB22360) | human gut metagenome | biome: human gut; feature: human-associated habitat; material: faeces | place: Denmark | collected 2008/2010 | reverse complement strand
CTGGTGGACGCAGGGGCGCGCCGTCGGGGATCTTCTGGATCCCGCCGAGCTCGGACGCACGGCTGCGGGGCGCACGGTCGCTCGCCTTGGCGCAAGGCCGCTGTCGAGCCGTCGTGCGCGGGTGCTCTTTGATGCGCCCGTGGCGACGGGACTTCTGGACATTCTTGAAGAACTCCTCAACGGGCGCGCTTGGTACAGGCACGCGAGCTGTCTCGAGGGAAGGCTTGGCGAGCGGATTCTTCCTGCTCATGTCTCCGTGGAGGAGGATCCCTATCTCATGAGGGCGCTCGGTTCCGGAGTCTTCGACGACGAAGGGTGCGCGGGACGAAGACGCATGATCGTGTCGGACGGACGGATTGAGGGGATCTTTCTCTCCAGCTACTCCGCCCGAAGGCTCGGAATGAGGACGACGGGAAATCTCGGCGGAGCCTACAACCTGAGGCTTTCCAGCACCGAGACTCGACCTGAGGACACGAGGCGGGCGATGCTCGAGCGCCTTGGCACGGGATTCCTCGTGACGGAGCTGATCGGGCAGGGGCTCAACGCGGTCTCGGGAGACTATTCGAGGGGAGCCTCGGGCTTCTGGGTCGAGAACGGGCGGATCGTTGCCCCCGTCGAAGGGGTGACCATTGCCTCGAACATTCTCACGATGATGAAGACGATCGAGGCGATCGGAGCCGACGAACACGACACGGGCGTGCGTCGATCGGGAAGCCTGCTGATTCCCGATCTGATGCTCGCGGGCGAATGAGCTCTGACGAATGAGCCTCGAAGGGGGCTTCTTCGCAACGAGGTGCAAAGTCAGGCGTCTTTGTCGAGACAGTCGCGGGCAAAGCGGGTAGAATGCCGCTTTTCTCAAATTCCCACTGGCCTGTCAAGCCATGCAAGAACAGCACTTATCCGATTTCGATTTCGAGCTCCCGCCGGAGCTCATCGCCCAGTATCCCCTTGAAAACCGCACTGCATCTCGTCTTCTGCACGTCACGAAGGACGTGATCGAGGACTGCACGTTCACGGACATCGAGGGCTTTCTTCACGAAGGCGACCTGCTTGTCGCCAACAACACCAAGGTCATCAAGGCCCGCCTGCTCGGCCGCAAGGCCACGGGCGGCAACGTCGAGGCCCTGATTGAGCGCGTCACGGGCGAGCGCACCGCTATCTCTATGGTTCGCGCCAGCAAGTCCCCGAAGCCGGGCACTGTCCTCTACTTCGAGGCCGACGGCATCGAGGAGCCCGTCATGGTGACGGGTCGTCAGGGCCAGTTCTTCGAACTTGAGTTCGAGCGTCCCGTACTCGACGTTCTCGAGGCGTTCGGTCGCGTTCCGCTTCCTCCCTACATCACGCATGCGGCGCAGAAGTCCGACGAGAGCAGATAGCGGTCCCGGCGCCGTGGCCGCTCCAACGGCCGGCCTTCACTTCACCGAGGATCTTCTCGGCAGGCTTGCGGCCAAGGGGGTCGACATCGAGTATGTCACGCTTCACGTCGGCGCGGGGACCTTTCAGCCCGTTCGCGTCGAGAATCTTTCTGAACACCAGATGCATTCGGAATGGTTCAACATGCCCGAGGACGTGGCCGCGCGCATCAATCGTGCGAAGGCCGAGGGCCGCCGCGTGATCGCCGTCGGCACGACGTCGCTGCGCACGATCGAGAGCGCGGCCGACGCCGTCGGGCACGTGGCCGCGGGCGCCCGCGACACCTCGCTCTTCATCATGCCCGGCTATCGCTTCCGCATCATCGACGCGCTCATCACGAACTTCCATCTTCCGAAGTCGACGCTCGTCATGCTGGTCTCCGCCCTTGCGGGCCGCGAGCGCATTCTGGAGGCCTACCGCCATGCCGTTGAGGAGAAGTACCGCTTCTTCAGCTACGGCGACGCATGCTTCATCGAAAACGCCCGTCTTGCCGGCTGATCCGGCCAGCAGGACCTGTACACAAGACAAGGACACAAGAGAAACATGGCTTTTGATTTCAAGGTCAAGGCGACGTGCGGCAGAGCCCGTCGCGGCGAACTGACGCTCAATCACGGCGTCGTTCAGACGCCGATCTTCATGCCGGTCGGCACCTACGGTTCCGTGAAGGCGATGGCGCCCTATGAACTCAAGGAGATCGGCTCCCAGATCATCCTCGGCAACACCTTCCACCTGTGGCTGCGTCCCGGGCTCGAGGTGATTGGGGCCCACAACGGTCTTCACGACTTCATGCAGTGGGACAAGCCCATCCTGACCGACTCGGGCGGCTTTCAGGTCTTCAGCCTTGGCGAACTGAGGAAGATCACCGAGGAAGGCGTGAAGTTTAGCAATCCGATCAACGGCGACAAGCTCTTCCTGTCGCCCGAAGTGTCGATGAAGATCCAGCGCGTGCTCAACTCCGACGTGGTGATGGTGCTCGACGAGTGCACGCCCTACAAGATCGGCGACCGTCCCGCCACCGAACTCGAGGCCGCCAAGTCGATGCGCATGAGCCTTCGCTGGGCGAAGCGCTCGCGTGACGAGTTCGATCGTCTCGAGAACCCGAACGCACTCTTCGGCATCGTCCAGGGCGGCATGTTCGAGCACCTGCGTGAGGAGTCGCTCGAGGGCCTCAAGGACATCGGCTTCCACGGCTATGCCGTGGGCGGCCTTTCCGTCGGCGAGCCCAAGGAGGACATGCTCCGCATCATGGACCACATCGTGCACAAGCTCCCCGACGACCGTCCGCGCTACCTGATGGGCGTGGGCACGCCCGAGGACCTCGTGGCCGGCGTCTCCCAGGGCATCGACATGTTCGACTGCGTGATGCCCACCCGGAATGCGCGCAACGGCTGGCTCTTCACCCGTTTCGGCGACGTGAAGCTCAAGAACAGCCGTTACCGCAACGATCTGCGCCCGCTTGATCCGAGCTGCAACTGCTACACGTGCCGCAACTTCACGCGCGCCTATCTGCATCATCTCCACAAGGTAGGCGAGATCCTCGGCGCGCGCCTCAACACGATCCACAACCTCTCCTTCTACCTTCAGATCATGCAGGAGATGCGAGACTCGCTTGAGGCAGGGACGTTCGAGGCCTGGAAGAAGCAGTTCGCCGAGGATCGCGCCCGCGGGGTGGAGTAAATCCTCCCGGAGTTTCTCAGTCAGAGATAAGGCAAGATCTTTATAATGTCTCAAATCTCCTTCGGCGGGACTCGCTTCCGCCGAAGGTTCCGATTTCACACATTCCTGAATCACTGGAGTTCAAATGTTTTTTGTTAGCGATGCCATGGCTGCCGGCGAGGCCGCCGCTCAGGTGGGCGGCATGGAAGGCTTCCTCATGCAGGTCGTTCCGCTCGTCGTCATCTTTGCCGTGTTCTGGTTCTTCCTGATCCGTCCTCAGCAGAAGCGCCAGAAGGAACACATGCAGATGTGCGAAGGCCTGACGCGCGGCGATGAAGTCACCACGCTCGGCGGCATTTCCGGCCGCATCGAGTCCGTCGATGAACAGACGATCGGCCTTCAGGTGGCTTCCGTCGACGGCAAGCCCGTTGTGATCCGCATGCAGCGCACCTCGGTCAGCGTTGTCCTCCCGAAGGGCACGCTGAAGATCTGAGCAGCATCAACGTGCACGCACTGAAGTGCACGAAGCGCTGAGAGCAGATGCTCTTGGCGCTTTTTTAAGCCCGGACGAGCGTCCGGGCTTAAACCCATTTTCGAACCCCACTTTCTTCAAGTGGTTTTCACAACGGTTGCGCCTGAGGAAAAATCCTGCGGCGCAACGGAGTAACATGCGATGAACCGCTATCCTCTCTGGAAATACATCGTCATCGTTGTCGCCCTTGTGATCGGTCTGGTCTACACCCTGCCGAACTTCTACGGCGAGTCTCCTGCAGTGCAGGTCTCGTCCGGCAAGGCGACGGTGAAGGTGACGGAGCAGACCCTGAAGACGGTCGAGGATCTTCTGCGCAATGCAGACCTGCATCCCAACGGCATCTTCTTCGAACAGGGCGCCCAGCAGAACACCGTGCGCGTACGCTTCGAGCCGACTGAGGCCGAAAAGCAGCTTCAGGCCCGCGAGGTCCTTGAAAAGGCGCTCAACCCGAACCGTGAGGACCCCGCCTACGTGGTGGCCCTGAACCTCACCCCGAACACCCCGCAGTGGCTGCTTTCGATCAGGGCGCTGCCGATGTATCTCGGCCTTGACCTTCGCGGCGGCGTGCACTTCCTGCTTCAGGTCGACATGCGCGCGGCCATTACGAAGCGCGCCGAAGCGACGCTCGCCGACCTTCGCACGCAGCTTCGCGACAAGCGCATCCGCCACACGGGCATGAACCGCGTGGGCAACGTGGTTGAAGTGAGCTTCGCTTCCGAAGAGGAACGCGCCCGCGCCAATGACCTGCTGCGCAACACGCAGCCTGATCTGGTGCTCTCGCTCCCCGAGGCTTCCGCCGCTCCGTACCTCCTGCGCGCCGAACTCTCCCAGAAGGCCGTCCAGAACGTCCAGTCCTACGCCCTGAAGCAGAACATCTCGACCCTGCACAACCGAATCAACGAACTCGGCGTTGCCGAGCCGGTGATCGCCCAGCAGGGTGCGGACCGCATCGTGGTTCAGCTTCCCGGCGTGCAGGATACGGCCAAGGCCAAGGACATTCTCGGCCGCACCGCCACGCTTGAAGTCCGTCTTGTCGACGACTCTCCTGAGGCGCTCGCCCAGCTTGCACAGGGCAACGTGCCCTTCGGCGATGAGAAGTTCATGGACCGCGAGGGCAACGTGCTTCTCGTCAAGCGCCGCGTGATCCTCACGGGTGAAAACCTCAACGACGCCCAGCCCGGCTTTGACAGCCAGACGCAGGAGCCGACCGTCAACCTCGAGCTTGACAGCCGCGGCGCCCGCATCTTCCAGGACGTGACCCGCGACAACGTCGGCAAGCGAATCGCCATCATCCTCTTTGAAAAGGGCAAGGGCGTGCAGATCTCCGGTCGCATGTCGACGGTCGAGGCGACCGACACGGCCCTGCTGCTGCGCGCCGGCTCGCTGGCTGCTCCGATGGAAATTGTCGAAGAACGCCTGATCGGTCCGTCGCTCGGCGAAGCCAACATTTCCGCGGGCTTCAAGTCCACGCTCTACGGCTTCATCGTGATCGCGATCTTCATGGCCGTCTACTATCAGGTCTTTGGTCTTGTGAGCGCCGCCTCGCTCGTGTGTAACGTGATGATGCTCATCGCGCTCCTGTCCATGCTTCAGGCTACGCTGACGCTGCCCGGCATCGCCGCCATCGCGCTGACGCTCGGCATGGCCGTTGACTCGAACGTGCTGATCAACGAACGCATCCGCGAGGAACTGCGTCTCGGTCGTCTGCCTCAGACCGCCATCAGCGAAGGCTACGATCGTGCCTTTGCGACGATTCTTGACTCGAACATCACGAGTCTCATCGCCGGTCTGGCGCTTCTGATCTTCGGTTCCGGTCCCGTCCGCGGCTTTGCCGTGGTGCACTGTCTGGGCATCATGACCTCGATCTTCACGTCGGTCGTGGTCTCCCGCTCGATGATCAATCTGATCTACGGCCGCCAGAAGAAGCTGACGAAGGTTCACATCGGTCAGATCTGGCGTCCGGACGCAGAGAAGACTGCTCGCTGATGAGGGGATAACATCATGGAATTTTTCCGCATTCACAAGACGATTCCGTTCATGCACTACAGGCATGTGCTGAATCTGATCTCTCTGGTGAGCTTCATCGTCGCCGTCTTCTGGATCTTTACGCACGGCCTTGCGTTCTCGATCGAGTTCACCGGCGGCACGCAGATGGAGGTCCGCTATCCGTCCGCGGCCAACACCGAACAGGTTCGACAGGACCTCAAGGCCGTCTCCAACGAAGTGCTCGTCCAGACCTTCGGCACGGCCTCCGACATCGTGATCCGCGTGCCGACCAAGCAGGGCTACACCTCGGGCCAGGTGGCCGAGGAGGTCATGAAGGTCATTCACCAGAAGACCCCTGAAGCCCAGCTCACCCGTACCGAATACGTCGGTCCCCAGGTGGGCGAGGAGCTTGCCCGCGACGGCGGCACGGCGCTTGCGCTCGTCGTGGCTGGCATCATGATCTACCTTGCCTTCCGATTCGAATGGAAGTTCTCGGTGGCGGCCATCATCGCCAACCTGCACGACATCTTCATCGTGCTGGGCATCTTCTCGGTGATGCAGTGGGAGTTCTCGCTTCCCGTGCTCGCTGCGGTGCTGGCGGTCCTCGGCTACTCCGTGAACGAGTCGGTGATCATTTTCGACCGCGTCCGAGAGCACTTCCGCACGATGCGTCGCGCCGACACGATGGAGGTCACGCGCCGACACGATGGAGGTCATCAACTCGGCCATTACGGCGACGATCTCTCGTACCGTGATCACGCATACGTCGACGCTCTGCATGACGCTCTCGATGTTCTTCTTCGGCGGTCCGGCGCTGCACTACTTCTCGCTCGCCCTGACGATCGGCATTCTGCTCGGCGTCTACTCCTCCGTCTTCGTGGCGGCGGCCATTGCGCTCTATCTTGGCGTGAAGCGCGAGGACCTCGTGCGTCCGGTCAAGAAGGACGAGGTTGAGGAAATGGTGCCGTAAGGTTGCTGCATCCTGCACCTCAAAATGAACAATGCCGTCCGGGCTTCGTGTTCGGGCGGCATTGTTCGTTATGGCGTTGATGAGATGCCGATCTGAGCCCTTACTTCATGAAGACGAAATAGACGGCCGCCACCAGACAGGCGAAGGCGGCGAAGTGGTTCCAGGCCAGATGCTGCTGAAAGGCGATGACGGAGAAGAGCGTGAAGACTGTCAGGGTGATGACCTCCTGAATGATCTTGAGCTGAATGAGCGAGAAGGGACCGCCGTTGCCCTCGAAGCCGATTCTGTTGGCGGGCACCATGAAGCTGTATTCAAGAAGCGCGATCGCCCAGGAAAAGAGCACGACGGTGTAGAGCGGCCAGTTGCTGATGAGTTTGGCGCTCTGGAGCTTGAGATGGGCGTACCAGGCGAGCGTCATGAAGACGTTCGAGACGAGCAGAAGCCCGACGGTTGCAAAGCCTTTGGAGAGCATGTCGGTCAGATGCTCCGTTCATAGAGTTGCATGAAGACGCCCCTCAGCAGGGAGTCCGTCATGCGGGTGAGCTGTTCGACACCCTCTTCGGGCGTGAGCTTGCGGATGGCCTGAAAGCTCACCTTCTGTTCGGTCATGGCGTCCTGCACGGCCTTCTTCCAGAATTCGGGGCTTTCGCCTTCCTGCCAGTCGCCGCGGCCGCGCCCAAAGTGGGCGACGGCCAGATAAAGGAGCAGGCTTTCCAGCATGAAGTCCTGAGCGGCACGTTCGCTCCAGGAGATGTCGATGCGGACTCCCTGGGGGGGGTGGTGGTTGGGGGCCGCCCCGACGCCGCCGATGGCACCGATGATGCCGCCGAGCAGCGTGCCGAGTCCGAGCGAGAGTCCTGCGCTCGCCATGTCGGCTGCGGCTCCCGCTGCAGCGCCGCCCGCTACGCCCACGCTAGCGCCGACAGCGGCGGCGGGGCCGGGGGAGATGCTGTGCGAGGCCATCTGCCAGTCGGTCTTCATGCGGCGCAGGATTTCGCGAGAAACGCCGCTTCCCGTGAGACCGTTGATTCCGATGAGCTTGTCCGTGAGCGAGCACAGGCTGTCGGCGGCCATGGCCGAGAGTGCGGTCTGGGCGTCCTCAAGCGCCTCGTTGCGCGTCTTGATGAGGCCGATCTGTGAGCCGAAGGAGCGCAGATGGTCCTTGAGCGTGGGAGTCGGGACGAGTTCGTGGGCCTGAAGCAGACGCCACATGTGGCGGGCCATGGCGTCGACGGAGGAGAGGTAGAGGGCGCGGCGGCTGCGTGTCCAGATGTCCCGAAGCGTGTCGAACGTCGAGTGCATCTGAGCGGGCAGCGCCCTGCCGATCGAATCGAACAGCGCCGTTTCCTGCACCCAGCAGCGGGCGAAGGCGTCCATTGGAAGGATGTCCTTCACGAAGGGGTACGGAGCCATGGCCTCTCGCCAAGCGGCGACGTCTGCCTGTTCCTCAGCATGCGTTCTGGGCTTGCCCATTTGGTTGAGCAGCACGATGACGGGTTTGTCTATCCAGAATAGGATCTGCATCTCCGCCGTGATGTATGGGGCTGTCTTGGGCAGGTCCGAGGCGTTGACGAGGTAGAGCACGACGCTGGAGATGTCGCGCACGTGCTTGATGGCCCTCTGGTTGAGCCAGAAGGCCTTGTTTGTCATGCGGTCCCAGATTTCGGAGAGGAACCATCCGATCGGGTTGCTTCGACCTGCAAGGCGCTTGGCGAGCGCGACGGAGTTGCCGAATCCCGGGGTGTCCCAGAGAACAAGCTCGCAGCCTGCCGAATCGCGGGCGAGCACGTAGTCGTCTGTCGTCTCCGTCACGTGGGCGCGGTCGGCGACCTCGCCCACGTCCCGCATCAGCAGGGTGCGGGCAAGCGTGGTCTTGCCGATGTTGGTGTGGCTCACGAGGCTGAGGTGAATACGGAACTGATCGTGATCGGACATGTTTTCTTCTGCGCGTTTTCGGACTGTTCCTGAATTATCGCACCTGACCTGAAAGGAGCGTGCAGATTCGGTCGACGTCTTCAGGAATGCTCATGTCGGTGGCCAGCGTTCTGAGGCCCCGCTCTGCGGCAAAGGTCTGCCAGAGGGCCGTGCGACTGCCTGCGGCGGGGCTTTCCCTGCCGAAGCGCCTGTTGATGCGTGAAAGATCAAGTACGACGACGGGGGCGGGACTCTGCTGCGAGGTGCACCAAGAGGCTGCCGCATCCATCATGGCTCCGTGCACCTCCACTTCTGGAGTGGAGGACGGGTCGAAGGCAAGAAGCAGGCGGTGGATGATCGCGGGTTTGATGGCGGCGAGAACTTCACTCGTTGTGCCGTCCCAGGCACTGTCGGCCAGCAGGTCGACGTCTCCTGAGCCGGGCTCGGCAGTCTTGAGCTTTGCCTTGAAGTCATGCCAGTGTGCGGGAAGGCCGTCGACCGAATCCGTGCTGTCGACGATGACGGTGGTTCTGACAGCGGGAGCGTCGGATACCGAGAGAATGGAACGGTAGTAGGGAGACTCAAGGTCGATGCGGACGCGACGACGGCTTGCTGCGAGCCCGACGGTGCACTTCAGGACGAGCAACAGGCGGGGAAGAATGATTGCGAGTGCAAGCAGGCACATTAGGCGCAGAAGCCATGGTGCGGCGTCGACTGCGGAGGCGGTCTGCGCGTCGAAGGCGAGTGCGGCGACCGCGCTGACGTCGGGCACTGGCGGGCAGAAAGGAAGATGACCGTAAATCGTATTAAGGACGGTGTGGACGGCCTCGGGGTTGTCGGCGAGCCAGGTGCTTTCCCAGCCGACGTGGTAGGCGGTGCCGATGCCGCGTACGGCCATGCCTGCGAGAAGGCCTGCGGCGAACAGGATGGCTGCAATGTGCAGGGCGCGGGCGACAAGCCAGCGGCATTGGGGCAGGAACAGCGCAGTTCCTGCTTCAACGGAGACGGCGGAGGAGCCTGCGGCCTTCAGAAGGCTTCTGGAGAGGAACTCCCTGACGGACAGAGGCCGTCGGGAGGTGCCGCTCGGCATCAGGGGCTTGAGAATGATCAGCAGGTAGACCGCAAGGTTCCAGACGATGAGAAGAAGGAGAGGCGGCGAGAGAAGGTTGATCCTTGCACCCTCGGTGGCGAGGTGGTCGGTGAGCATTCCGCTCATCAGGGCGGCAAGACCGAGAATGACGGTCAGTGCGAGGCTTGCGCGGCGAAACGACGTTGTTGCCGAGCGGCGGGCGGCCACAAGCCTGGCTCTCAGGGGGAGAAAGTCTCTTGCGCATCCCCCCTCGCCCGCGAGCCTTTTGGCGTCGCGCGTGGCCGCATCCCGGTTTCCGGCACTCCAGCGTCCGTCGCCTCCCGCCCTTTTCTCGAGCATTTCGGCAAAAAGGACGTCGCGGGCATCGCTTTCGGAGAGGTGAACGAATTTTGGGGTGGAGTCGGACATGGTCGGAACTGCTCAGGCAAGGGACAGTGCGGGCCCCGGAGGAACGCTCCGAAAAAGGGCCCGCTTCTGCAGTCATCATGCCACGTCTCGAGGATCGGCGGACGTGGGGAAAGGTCAGGACGGCATGGCGTCGAGAAGCGCCTTGACGGAGGCGGGGATGTCGGGCGTACCGCAGATGGCGGAGACGACGGCGACGCCGTCGACGCCCGACTGCATGACGCTGCCGACGTCGGCAGCCTTGATGCCGCCGATGGCGACCGAGGGACAGGGCGCACGGCTGACGATGTCCGTCAGGCCCGAAAGACCGATTTCGGCAGCCGCATCCTTCTTGGTGGGCGTAGCCCTGTAGGGACCGATGCCGATGTAGTCGACGAGCGCAGGATCCACGCCGAGGCATTCCGACACGTTGGAGACCGAAAGCCCGAGCATCATGCCGGGCGTCATCAGGCGATGGCAGTCTTCAGGCGAGAGATCCGACTGGCCGACATGCACGCCGTGAGCGCCGATGGCGACGGCGACGTCCGCGTGGTCGTTGATGAAGAGCGGCACGTCGTACGGGGCGAGCGCCTTGAGGAGCTCCCTGCCGCATTCGGCATAAAGGCGCTTCTTCCAGTCGGTCTCCAGGTTGGCCCGGTGGGGGCCATGCTCTGGGAGCCGCCGCAGAGACCGGGATCAAGCACCAGATAAAGACGAAGGGCGCGAAGAACCCTGTAGTTGTCGGACATGACGGACCTCATTCGGCGGATGTGAAGTCGGCGGGCTTGATTAGATGGAGCCCGTCGAGGTAGGCGTTGTGGAAGCTGCCGGGGCCTTCGGACCTTCGGCGGGCTGCTTCGGCGGCCTTCTTCGCCAGAGCACAGGCTGTGGCCGAGGCGGTCAGGCGGTCATCGGAGACGGCACAGAAGGCGGCGACAAGCGCTGAGAGCGAGCAGCCCGTGCCGACGACGAGCGTGGCCATGGGGTCGCCCCCCGTCACGCGTAGCGTACGGACGCCGTCAGTGACGTAGTCCGTTTCGCCCGTGACGACGGTCGGACGAGTCCGTGCTGTCGACGCCCTTGCCGCCGGACTTTTCGCCCGCAAGAGCGAGGATTTCGCTGGCGTTGCCGCGAATGACCGTCGGCTGCTTCTCGACGAATTCGCGGATGATGCCGTCGCGCCAGGGAATGCCGCCAGCGGCGACGGGATCGAGCACCCAGGGGCGGCCTGCGGCACGTGCGGCATCAGCCGAGGCATGCATGGCGCGCAGACGTGATGGGTAGGGCGTGCCGATGTTGATCAGGACGCCTCGAGCAGGACGTTGGCGGTGATTTCCTGCACGACTTCGTTCGTGAGGCAGTGAACGAGCGGGCGGGCCGTGCGCAGAAGCTCGAGATGGCGGGCGGCGTCGACGCCCGAAAGCAGGGGTGCGGTCATTTTGCTGAAAAGGCCTAAGCCAAAAGGTTCTGAAGGCTTCATAATACCTGCTTATCCCCAAGCGGATGCCCTTCACAACATTTCGCCAAACAAACGCCCATGCTCATTCATCCTCAGTTCGATCCCGTTGCCTTCAGCCTAGGACCGCTTGCCGTACGCTGGTACGGCCTCATGTATCTGGCGGGCTTCTTCTGCTTCTGGCTTCTCGGCAGGCGCAGAAGTTCCGAACCGTGGCGCGGGATTTCGGGCGAGGATCTGGAGAACCTGCTTTTCTACGGCATCTTCGGCGTCATTCTGGGCGGTCGCCTCGGCTACTGCCTTTTCTATCAGCCTGAGTTCTACCTGTCGCATCCCATGCAGATCCTGCATGTCTGGGAGGGAGGCATGAGCGCTCACGGCGGTCTTCTCGGCGTCATTGCCGTCATGATTCTCTACGGCCGTCTGCATGGAATTTCGTTCTGGACGATTTCGGACTTCGTTGCACCGCTCGCGCCGCTCGGCCTCATGCTCGGGCGCATCGGCAACTTCATCAACGGAGAGCTCTGGGGGCGTCCCGCTGATGCATCGCTTCCATGGGCGATGATCTTCCCTCAGGCGGGCGACGGCGTGCCGCGTCACCCCTCGCAGCTCTACGAAGCCCTCGGAGAGGGGCTTCTGCTTTTCATCCTGCTCTGGTGGGCCTCCTCCAGACCGAGGGCTGCAGGCTTTGTGTCGGGGCTTTTCTGTGCAGGCTACGGCGTGGCGCGCTTTGTGGTCGAATGGTTCCGAGAGCCTGATGCTTTCTTGGGACTGCAGGCGCTGGACCTTTCCAGAGGACAGTGGCTCACGCTCCCGCTCATCGTCCTCGGCATTGCCGTGATGGTGTGGGCGGGAAGAAGGAACAGGGCCTGAACGGGCACCTGCATCCTCCATATCTGAAAACGAAGCAGCCGCCCCGATTCCATTGGAATACGGGCGGCTTGCTACAGGATTGCCACAGGAGGGACTGTGAATGTCACGTTCACGATATTTCTGGCGATCGATCTCCAACGAATGGGACGGGTGCGCCAATCAGCGTGAACAACTTGCGGCGATTCTTCGTGATCTCTCGAGATGCTCAGTTCGAGCAGGATGCCTTCAGGCTAAAGAAGGTGTCTGACGATGAAGGCAAACTCCTCCTTCTCGACGGGCGTGATCGAGAGGCGATTGCCCTTCTGAAGCACTCGCATGCCCGCCAGCTCGGGCTCTTCCCGAAGACGTCCGATTTCGACGACGGGACACTTGAAGAGGGCTTCGACATCAAGCGTGAGCCAGCGGGGATTCTCCTTCGTGCTCTTGGGGTCGTAGTATTCGCTTTCAGGATCGAACTGCAGCTCGTCAGGGTAGACGTCCGAGGCAATTCTGGCGATGCCCGCAATGCCGGGCTTGGCACAGCTCGAGTGGTAGAAGAGCACAGCGTCGCCGATCGTCATGTCGTCGCGCATGAAGTTCCTGGCCTGATAGTTTCGGATGCCGAACCAGGAGACCCTGCGGCCGGGAGCGGCGAGCGCGTCGTCGATGGAGCACTCGCCGGGTTCGCTTTTCATGAGCCAGAAGCGACTGGCGGTGCGCAGGAGGTCTTCCGTAACGGTCGTGTTGTTCATGGGGGATCTGCCTAGCAAAACGGGCAGTCCCTTCGAGAAGGACTGCCCGTGAAAAAAAGGGACCTGCAGCGGGGCTGGACTACGTTACCTGAACCGGAAGTTCAGGGCGGTCGGCTCCGGAGCGGAACGGGCAGGACAACGCGTGTCCTGCACACTATCGGCTCTCGAGTCTGCCAACCTAATGGGTTTAGCATTGGTTCTAGGAACATTGGAGCCCGGTGCTCACCGCTACAGGGTTGAATTCATTGTAGCGGATTTGAGCTGCAGCGTGGGAGGTCGTTGCAATTTGATAAGCGGGTGTCAGAGGACGGCGCCGCGGCTCATGTTTACGTAGCGCCGCGGCTCATGTTTACGTAGATGGCCTGCTCGCACTGGCGGCAGAGGCGCTCGATTGCCTCCGTGGTCTCCGCGTCCGGCCCCGAGGCCTGCAGGGGTGCCGCAACGGGAGCGGGACGGGACTCAAGTTCCGCTATGCGGGCCTTGAGACGGGCAATCTCGGCGTCCTTTTCCGCTGCGGAACGCTGGGCGTCCGTGGAGTTCTTCTGGACGTTCTTGTTGGCCTCGTAAGCGACTTCAAGCGCCGCGAGCACGGCGATCTGATCCTGATTGATCACCTTTCCCCCCTCCCGGATGGCCTTCATCTGCTTGTCGACGATGTCGGCGCAGCGCTGGATGAGGGCCTCCTCGCCCGTGCTGACGGCAAGGCGGTAGGAGCGGCTGTAGATGTTGACGGTTACTTCAGGCATGACGTTCTCCTTCAGAGCCGCGGATCGCCGCTGCGGGAGGCGCTGAAGAGCGCCTCGACCTTGCGCCGCATGTCTTCAAGGCGGTGCTTCGTCTGGGCGAGCTCGGCCTCGCGGGAGGCGAGTTGGGAGGCCAGACGCCTGCTTTCCGATCTTTCGTGCTCGAGGCGCGCAATGAGCTGCGCCACGAGGGCCTGCAGGCGTTCAATCTGAGGATTCATGATGATGCTCCTCGTGAAAACGGATCAGTGCTGGGCGGCGACGCCGGGATCAACCTGAGGGGCGCGGGGCTCGAACGTATCCGTCGTGCCGAGGATCATCTGGTCGGCCTGCTCCTCGTCGGGCATCGGGTCGGATGTCCAGTGGTCCACGCGGCCGTCTTCATTGAACCAGACGGTGAGCTTGCGCAACTGGCGGTCGTCGTTGCCGCGAAGCAGATAGTAGATGTAGTCCCAACGGTAGGGGTGGAACTGGTCGCGCAGAAGCGGAATGCCAAGGAGGAACTGCACCTGCGGCTGGGTCATGCCCTTTTCAAGCTGCAGAACCATTTCACTCGTGATCAGGTTGCCCTGATGAACGTCGGCACGATAGGGCTGCAGGAATTCAGGGACGACGCTGCGGGGGCTGTCCCAAGCTTCGGAAACCGTATTGCAGCCGGTCAGGACCAGCGCTGCAGTCATCCCCAGAGCAGCAAGAGAGAATCTGTTGGCAAGCATAAAAAATCCAGTGAGCGGTGTTGCGGTGTGCAGAAGTTACACCAACCTCGTATGATAACGGGTAAATGAACTTTTGAAGGGACGGACTAACGTGAACGATACGTCTGGAAACCAAACCTCGGAACTGAAGAACGCTGGCCTCAAGGCCACGGCGGCCAGGCTCAGGATTCTTGAGCTCTTTCAAAAGCGTGCCGAGGAAAAGAACGGTGAACGCCGTCACATCTCCGCCGAAGACCTTTACAAGGAGCTGGTGAGCACAGGAGTGGACATCGGTCTTGCGACCGTCTACCGCGTTCTCGCCCAGTTCGAGCAGGCGGGTCTCATCGTCAGACACCATTTTGACACGGATCGGGCCACGTACGAGCTTGAGGACGGCGGGCATCATGACCATCTCGTCTGCCTGCAGTGCGGAAAGGTGGTGGAGTTTGTTGCTCCCTCCATTGAGAAGGAGCAGGCCGCCGTCGCCAAGCGCTATGGGTACGAGCTCAGCGACCATACGATGGTGCTCTACGGACTTTGCGCAGACTGCCGCAAGAAAAGTGCGGGCTGACGCAGCATCCGTTGGTGCGCAGGCCTTGAGCGGACCTTCCTGAGAGGGTCCGCTTTTTGCGCTTGCTGGACCAGAATGCGAAAAAGCCCTTGAAAACGTCGTGTTCAAGGGCTTTGGAATTCTGGTGCGCGATACTGGTTTCGAACCAGTGACCCCTGCCGTGTGAAGGCAGTGCTCTACCGCTGAGCTAACCGCGCGTCGAGAATTTGAATTATACGGATTTTTCCGGGTTTTGCAAGAGTGGCTGGAAAAGAAATACCGCAAATGTGGTATACGGGTGCTCAATAGCTCGGAGCGGGGCGCGTGCCGGCCGCGACTTCGCAGCCCATGTTCGCAAGCTCGTCCGCCTTTTCGTTGCCCGGGTCGCCCGCGTGTCCCTTCACCCAGCGCCATTCGATGTCGAACTGCGAGTCGAACTGCGAGGTAAGTTCGTCAAGCTGCTGCCAGAGCTCCGCATTCTTGACGGGCTTCTTGTCGGCGGTTCGCCAGCCGTTGCGCTTCCAGCCGTGGATCCACTTCGTGATGCCGTCCTTCACGTAGGAACTGTCGGTGTGGATGATGATCGGGCACTTGCGGCGCAGAGCCGAGAGCGCCGAGATGACGGCCGTGAGTTCCATCTGGTTGTTGGTCGTGAGCTTGCTGCCGCCGTACATTTCCCGGGTATGCGCGCCCCAGACCATGTAGGCGCCCCAGCCTCCGATGCCGGGGTTGCACTTGCAGGCGCCGTCGGTCCAGATTTCCAGTGTCTTTTCGGTTTGCTGTGCCATGTGAGGATGTTGCGGAACGGTTGAGAAAGCAGACAGTGTACCGTCAGTTGCCGTGTCCCGCCTGCCGTCTGGCCTCCTTGGGAACGGGGAGCGGCGAGCCCGCCGTCAGGATGTCGAGCGGACTCTTCATCGGCACACCTCA
>OAUV01001193.1_pt1 | contig 16494 bp, 10 predicted proteins | sample 1516841 | NCBI WGS metagenome assembly OAUV01 (sample SAMEA2580044, study PRJEB22360) | human gut metagenome | biome: human gut; feature: human-associated habitat; material: faeces | place: Denmark | collected 2008/2010 | reverse complement strand
GTTACAAATACTGAGCATCTCATTGACTGATAAGACTCATCTGAGAGACCTCTTTAATAAAACTAAATTTCAAAATGACAAAGAACGATTCGGACCAAATGGGCCAAGGTTGTTTAATTTTTAATTCGTCCCAATTTTAATGGGACACTAATGGAGTAAAGTATTGTACTATGACATCGGTTTGCTGCTGGGAATGTTGTTGAAGTCACGTTGCAAACAGGTGATGACGGGTATCTTTGGCGATAGATGGAAGATTATCAATCTGCCCGATACGGGTATCTTGTCCAATGTCGATGCTTTCTATAAAAGGGAAGGTGAAGTGGGATACTCTACAAACGGGTATTTGGTTATCAAAGACCTAATAGACCGAAAGGCGCAGATGGATAAGATAATGATGTTCACTGACTGTCAGTTGTGGAATAGCCATAGTGACTTGCAGATAACGGATTTGTGGAGGAAGTACAAGAAAATTTGTCCGGTAGCTAAGTTGTATCTGTTTGACTTAAGCGGATATGGCAACACTCCGCTGGGTATCACTCGTGACGATGTATTTTTAATAGCGGGATGGTCGGATAAGATATTTGATATTTTGTCTGCAATCGACAAGGGAAATGATGCGTTGCAGGAGATAAAAAAGATAGTAGTATAACCGGAGTTCTCAGGATTCCGGTTTACGAAAGAAACAAGTGTCGTAGAGAAGAGTTACTTCGTCTCATTTTAGGGGAGGAATAGTGGAGTTGTAAAATCAGCAAGACTATCCGGTTCGACTCCGGCATTGACGTGCCCCATTTCTCTTTTCGCCTGTTACTTCTGCTTTTCTATATGCCTGTAGCTCCCTTTTTTCAATGATGTATCAAAAGTGTTACTCTTTGAAACAAAGTTTATAGACGAAGGTGAAGATAGCCCCTATCTTTGCCTTCGTCTATTTTTGACTAACACTCGTATAACTCTGAATATCCTGTTACCATGAAAACAACTTCTTGGATAAAACAATGTAAAGGTGCCGCACTCGCACTGGCTGTTTCCTTTGGACTGACCTATTGCCAGTCAACCAAAAGCACATTCACCCTTGAACAGAAAGGTGATAGCCTGACAATCGTCCACATCATTCATCCTACCCATTATATATTACTCCCCATCGAGGAAGAAGCCGATGAAAGTCAGGTGCGGCTCGATACGGGGAATGCAACGGATACCGATATGGATATCCGTCTGGCACAGACAAAGGTCGATTATTTTGTTCCCTTTGCCTTGCCGGCTGATACAAAGGCAGCCACTTTGCGCATTCAAAGGAAATCGAAAGACGCCCTCTGCTGGGAAGAAATCAGATTATCCGATACGTTTGATACTGCCAATACGGATAAATTCCGTCCTGTCTACCATCATACTCCCCTTTATGGCTGGATGAATGATGCAAACGGATTGGTATATAAAGATGGAGAGTATCATTTGTATTATCAGCATAACCCTTATGGCTCCAAATGGGGAAATATGCATTGGGGACATTCAGTCAGCAAGGACCTGATGCATTGGGAACATCTGGCGCCTGCCATTGCCCGTGATACATTAGGGCATATCTTTTCCGGCAGTTCTATTGTCGATCAGGAGGATGTGGCGGGCTACGGGGCAGGTTCCATCCTCGCTTACTATACTTCTGCCAGCGATAAGAACGGACAGATTCAGTGTCTGGCTTATAGCAAAGACAACGGACGGACATTTACTAAATACGAAAAGAATCCTGTCCTGCGTCCTTCCGATGGTCTGAAAGATTTCCGTGACCCGAAAGTCTTCTGGTATGCACCGGAGAGTAAATGGGTGATGATTGTCTCTGCCGATAAGGAAATGCGTTTCTATGACTCCCAAAATCTGAAAGACTGGAACTACCTGAGTAGCTTTGGCGAAGGATACGGTGTGCAACCCTGTCAGTTTGAATGTCCGGATATGGTGGAACTGCCTGTAGATGGCGATATCAACCATAAGAAATGGGCATTGATTGTCAATGTAAATCCGGGATGTTACTTCGGAGGGAGCGCTACTGAATATTTTATCGGTGACTTTGACGGCACAAAATTTATTTGTGACAATCAGCCGAATGTCACGAAATGGCTGGACTGGGGGAAAGATCACTATGCTACTGTCTGTTTCTCAAATACGGGAGACCGTGTGGTGGCAGTGCCTTGGATGAGCAACTGGCAGTATTGCAATATCGTTCCGACCCGGCAGTTCCGTAGTGCCAATGCGCTGCCCCGTGAATTGGGACTCTATACACAGGATAATGATATTTATCTTTCCGCCGCACCGGTAGCGGAAACTAAGAACTTACGAAAAGAAAGCAAGGATATTCCGTCTTTCACGGTAGACAAGGATTATCACATCGAATCTTTATTGACTGATAATAAAGGAGCTTATGAGCTTTCTCTGAACATCAAAACTGGAAAGGCGGAAATTATGGGATTCAGTCTTTTCAATGACAAGGGAGAGAAGGTGGATATTTACCTTAATCTTCCGGAAAAGAAACTGGTGATGGACCGTACGAAAAGCGGCATCGTAGATTTCGGGAAAAACAGCTCTCCGCACGAGATCGAGGCGCACGATCGACGGAAGACGATTTCTATCAATTATATAGATGATTTCGCATTGGCTACATGGGCACCTATCAAAAAGGAAGATGAATACAAACTGGATGTCTTTGTTGATAAGTGTTCGGTAGAAATATTTCTGGATGGTGGGAAGATAGCGATGACTAATCTGATTTTCCCTACAGAGCCGTACAATCGTATGTGTTTTTACAGTAAGGGCGGTACATTCGCAGTCGATTCATTCAGTGTGCATAGGTTAGGTTTATAAAAGGATAGATTTGTTTTTCAGTAGGTATTTATCAAGAATATAATCAAGTGTTTATCACTTGTATCATCTGTATTTCATAGATTAGATTTATGAGTTAGTTTTTAAGTTAGGTTTTGTAGATTAGGTGTTTGACAGCTGCCGTCCGTGAGGTTCGGCAGCTGTTCTGTGTTTAATCTATTCGCAGAATAGGTTGTCATTACTTATTCATTGATCTCAATCGTATACCCTCCTTTGAAAGTTTCTTTCGGTTGCAGGTGTTGCATCCAGCCTTTGTCTTTGTATTCGCCTGTGTAATGTGCGCGGTCGCAGCGACCGTACCACGGTTCGATGCAGACAAAAGGGGCATTCTTTGCAGGCGGAGACCATAGACCGACTACGGGAGCATGAAAGTGCAGGCTTAAATAAGCTTTCTTTTCCTTGGTATAAAGGGTCACTTTATGGATTTGCTCATTCTCTATTATCAAAGCATCTTTATCGAAAGTATGTGTATCCAATGGCAATAACCCGTCTGTAAGTTCCAGAGAATATTCAGTGGAAGGATCTGCACATCCTTTTTCTGAAATGAGGATATACTTCAATCCTTCTTCCTTGTCAAAACCGAAGAAACCACGATTCTGTGTATCTGCATTAAAATCCGGCCAATAGAATGCAGGATGCGCACCGATTTGAAAATACATTTCTTTTTCTCCGGTATTCTTAACTTCCCATATAACCTCGATCTGCTTACCCTGAATACGATAACCTATTTCCAGACAAAACGGGAAAGGAAATTTCCATAATGTCTCTTCATTACTGACAAGGCGGTATCGTACTTCGTCTTCTTTCTCTGAAACAAGAGTAAATTCCATATCGCGGGCAAAGCCGTGTTGACTCAATGTATAAGCGATACCTTCATTACGATACTGGTTTTCCCACACACTTCCTACAATCGGGAAAAGTACAGGAGAGTGGCGTTTCCAAAAAGCAGGGTCGGCTTGCCACAGATACTCTTTCCCATTGGCGAAGATACTGCAAAGTTCGGCTCCATGCGGAGATACCTGAATAGTAAGTTGTTCGTTGGAGATTGTTTTCATATCATTCAGTTTTCTGTTGGTTACTTTGAGTGATTATATGCTTGTTATATGAATAATATCCCTTTTTACAAGGACTTAAATTACTATACAAAGGTAGTATTTTCTATGATTGAGAGAGAATATAATCCCGACTTTCTTATGATGGAGAATTATTCTTATAAAACCCTATAAAATAGCGTTCTATGCAACATATCTTACAGCATTTGAAACATTTTTTTCAGTCGGTTGACTTAAATCAACCGTAATTTGCATCATCGAAAAGAGAAAATTCGTACTTTTAAATTAATAACATTAAACTAATGCCTGGTATCATGAAGAACAAAAAACTTCTTTGCAGCGTTTGTTTCCTGTTTGCTTTCATGTCGGCCCTGTGGGGGCAAAACATAACGGTGAAGGGAAACGTTACTTCTAAAACGGATGGGCAACCGATTATCGGTGCTTCTGTCGTTGAAACTACAGCTACAACCAACGGAACAATTACAGACTTCGATGGTAATTTCACTCTTTCAGTTCCGGTCAACTCTACTTTAAAGATTACGTATATTGGTTATAAACCGGTGACCGTAAAAGCGGCTGCTATCGTTAATGTACTACTGGAAGAAGATACCCAGATGGTAGATGAAGTTGTCGTAACAGGTTATACTACACAGCGTAAAGCCGACCTGACAGGTGCTGTTTCTGTAGTAAAAGTAGACGAAATCCAGAAGCAAGGTGAAAACAATCCGGTGAAAGCCCTTCAGGGACGTGTCCCCGGAATGAACATCACCGCTGATGGTAATCCGAGTGGATCGGCTACCGTACGTATCCGCGGTATCGGTACGCTGAACAATAACGACCCGCTTTATATAATCGACGGTGTTCCTACCAAAGCCGGTATGCACGAACTGAATGGTAATGATATTGAATCCATTCAGGTTTTGAAAGATGCCGCATCCGCTTCTATCTACGGTTCGCGTGCAGCGAACGGCGTGATCATCATTACTACCAAACAAGGAAAGAAAGGACAGATCAAAATCAATTTCGACGCTTCTGTTTCCGCCTCCATGTATCAGAGTAAAATGAACGTACTGAACACTGAGCAATACGGACGAGCTATGTGGCAAGCCTACGTGAACGACGGTGAAAATCCGAACGGTAATGCTTTGGGATATGCTTACAATTGGGGATATAATGCCGACGGCAATCCGGTATTATACGGAATGACTCTTTCCAAATACCTGGATTCAAAGAATACAATGCCTGTGGCGGACACAGACTGGTTTGACGAGATCACTCGTACTGGTGTTATTCAGCAATACAATCTTTCCGTCAGCAACGGTTCGGAGAAAGGTTCTTCTTTCTTTTCTCTGGGATATTACAAGAATCTGGGTGTTATCAAAGACACGGACTTCGACCGTTTCTCGGCTCGTATGAACAGCGATTATAAGTTGATTGATGATATCCTGACCATCGGTCAGCATTTTACATTAAATCGCACGTCGGAAGTGCAGGCTCCGGGTGGAATTATTGAAACCGCACTGGACATTCCTTCCGCTATTCCCGTATATGCTTCGGATGGTTCATGGGGCGGACCGGTAGGCGGATGGCCCGACCGTCGTAACCCTCGTGCCGTACTTGAATACAATAAAGACAACCGATACACTTACTGGCGTATGTTCGGTGATGCCTATGTCAATCTGACTCCTTTCAAGGGATTCAATCTACGTTCCACTTTCGGTCTGGACTATGCCAACAAGCAGGCACGTTACTTCACTTATCCTTATCAGGAAGGAACGCAGACCAATAATGGCAAGAGCGCAGTGGAAGCCAAGCAGGAACACTGGACGAAATGGATGTGGAACGCCATTGCTACCTACCAACTGGAAGTAGGCAAACATCGTGGAGATGTAATGGTAGGTATGGAGTTGAACCGTGAAGACGACAGCCATTTCTCCGGATACAAAGAAGACTTCTCTATCCTTACCCCCGACTATATGTGGCCCGATGCAGGTAGTGGCACGGCACAGGCATACGGTGCCGGTGAAGGTTATTCACTCGTCTCTTTCTTCGGCAAAATGAACTATTCTTATGCCGATAGATATCTGCTTTCGTTAACTCTCCGTCGGGACGGTTCTTCCCGGTTCGGTAAAAACCACCGTTATGCCACTTTCCCTTCCGTATCTTTGGGATGGCGCATCACACAGGAGAACTTCATGAAAGAACTGACCTGGCTTGATGATCTGAAATTGCGTGCTTCGTGGGGACAGACCGGTAATCAGGAAATCTCCAACCTTGCCCGTTATACTATCTATGCACCTAACTATGGTACAACCGATTCTTTCGGCGGACAGAGCTACGGTACGGCATACGATATCACAGGTTCTAACGGTGGCGGTGTACTTCCTTCCGGTTTCAAACGCAACCAGATCGGTAACGACAATATCAAATGGGAAACAACGACACAGACCAATGTCGGTATCGACTTCAGCCTGTTCAAGCAATCACTGTACGGTTCACTGGAATACTACTACAAGAAAACAACAGATATCCTGACTGAAATGGCAGGAGTAGGAGTGCTGGGAGAAGGCGGCAGCCGTTGGATAAATTCGGGTGCAATGAAAAACCAGGGTTTTGAATTTAATCTGGGTTATCGTAACAAGACTGCCTTTGGACTGACTTACGACCTGAACGGAAACATATCCACTTATCGGAATGAAATTCTTGAATTGCCGGAAACGGTAGCTGCCAACGGCAAGTTTGGTGGTAATGGTGTGAAGAGTGTAGTCGGACATACTTACGGCGCACAAGTCGGTTACATTGCTGATGGCATTTTTAAGTCGCAGGATGAAGTAGACAACCATGCTACTCAAGAAGGCGCTGCTGTCGGCCGTATCCGTTACCGTGATATTGACCATAACGGTGTGATTGACGAAAGAGATCAGAACTGGATTTATGATCCTACTCCCTCTTTCAGCTACGGATTGAATATTTATCTGGAATATAAGAACTTCGATCTGACAATGTTCTGGCAAGGCGTTCAGGGAGTGGATATAATCAGTGACGTGAAGAAGAAAAGCGATTTTTGGAGTGCTTCCAATGTCGGTTTCCTGAATAAGGGAACCCGTTTGCTTAATGCCTGGTCACCTACGAACCCAAACTCTGATATTCCGGCATTGACCCGCAGTGATACGAACAATGAACAGCGTGTCTCTACTTACTTCGTAGAAAACGGTTCTTTCCTGAAACTGCGTAATATCCAGTTAGGATACACCGTTCCCGCTGTTATCTCCAAAAAAATGAGAATGGACCGCTTGCGTTTCTATTGCAGTGCACAGAATCTGCTGACCATCAAGAGCAAGAATTTTACCGGAGAAGATCCGGAGAACCCGAACTTTTCTTATCCGATCCCTGTGAATATCACGTTCGGACTTAACATCGGATTTTAACTTACTTCATCAATAAAACGAATGATCATGAAAAAGATAATATATATAGCAACAATCGGAATTACCTTGCTGACAACCAGTTGTGACGATTTTTTGGACCGTCAGGTTCCTCAGGGTATTGTGACCGGTGATCAGATCGCTTCTCCCGAATATGTAGATAATCTGGTGATTTCTGCCTACGCCATCTGGGCGACAGGTGATGATATCAACTCTTCCTTCTCTCTCTGGAATTATGATGTACGTTCCGACGATTGCTATAAAGGCGGTTCGGGAACAGAAGACGGCGGTGTGTTCAACGCACTGGAAATATCCAAAGGTATCAATACCACCGACTGGAATATCAATGATATATGGAAAAGACTGTATCAATGCATCACCCGTGCCAACACAGCTCTGCAATCACTCGACCAAATGGATGAAAAGACCTATCCGTTGAAGAACCAGCGCATTGCCGAAATGAGATTCCTGCGCGGACACGCTCACTTCATGTTGAAACAGCTGTTCAAGAAGATCGTTATTGTAAACGATGAAAACATGGAACCGGATGCTTACAATGAACTGTCGAATACCACTTATACCAATGACGAGCAATGGCAAAAGATAGCAGACGACTTCCAGTTTGCCTACGACAACCTGCCGGAAGTACAAATAGAAAAAGGACGCCCTGCACAGGCAGCCGCTGCTGCTTACCTTGCAAAAACTTACCTGTATAAAGCTTACCGCCAGGACGGAGCCGATAATGCCCTTACCGGAATCAACGAAGAAGACCTGAAACAGGTCGTGAAATACACCGATCCCCTGATCATGGCTAAAGGCGGTTACGGACTGGAAACGGACTATAGCATGAACTTCCTGCCGCAATATGAAAACGGTGCAGAGTCTGTATGGGCCATTCAGTATTCTATCAACGACGGTACTTACAACGGTAACCTGAATTGGGGAATGGGACTGACCACTCCGCAGATACTGGGCTGCTGCGACTTCCACAAGCCGAGCCAGAATCTGGTGAATGCTTTCAAAACCGATTCGCAGGGAAAGCCTTTGTTCAGTACCTACGACAATGAGAATTACGAAGTGGCTACAGACAATGTCGATCCCCGTCTGTTCCATACGGTGGGTATGCCGGGCTTTCCTTATAAGTACAACGAAGGTTACATCATCCAGAAGAATGATGACTGGAGCCGCAGCAAGGGACTTTATGGATATTATGTTTCTCTCAAAGAGAATGTAGATCCCGATTGTGACTGTCTGAAGAAAGGTTCTTATTGGGCCAGTTCTCTGAATCACATTGTGATCCGTTATGCAGATGTATTGCTGATGCGTGCCGAAGCACTGATTCAGTTGAACGACGGACGTATCACCGATGCCATCTCATTAATCAATGAGGTACGCAGCCGTGCTGCCGGAAGCACCATGCTGATCTTCAATTATAAAGAAGACTACGGAGTGAACTTCAAAGTGACTCCTTACGACCTGAAAGCTTACGCTCAGGACGAAGTCATGAAAATGCTGAAATGGGAACGCCGCGTAGAGTTCGGTATGGAAAGCTCACGTTTCTTTGACCTTGTAAGATGGGGAGAAGCCAAAGATGTCATCAATGCTTATTACGTGACGGAAGCATCCCGTTGCTCTATCTACAAGAATGCGGGCTTTACGGAAAATAAGAACGAATATCTTCCTGTTCCATTCGAACAGATCAGCGCAAGTAATGGAAATTATACACAGAATTTCGGTTGGTAACTAACCATCTTAAAACAAAGAATACAATGAAATCAATCATAAAACAACTTTATACTATCCTGTTGGTGACTGTGGCATGCCTTACAGTCACAGGATGTAGTGATGACTTCAAATCCGGCCTTCGTCTGGACGGAGATGTTTGGGTGAACTCTATCCGGCTGGATGAATACGCAGGAACTGTCGACTATCAGAATAAGGCAATCGTAGTAGGAGTGCCCTACGATTACGATATTACCCGCATGGTGGTCACAGAAATGAATCTTTCCGAAGGAGCCAAGGCTAGCATCGCTATCGGTGAGACAATCGACTTTTCTCTTCCCGTATCTTTGACGGTGAAGAATGGCGATGTACAAATGAGCTACACGATTACTGTGAAGAGAGATGAGGCGAAGATACTGACCTTCAAATTGAATGATACTTATGTAGGAAAGGTAGACCAGTTATCGAAAACCATTTCTGTAGTCGTTCCGCTGACAGTGGATATCACTCAGTTGAAAGGTACGTTTACCGTAACGGACGGAGCTACCGTGACTCCGGCATCCGGAAGTATTCAGGACTTTACGAACCCCGTCACTTACACGGCAACTTACCGTTCGGCAGTAACTCCTTATGTGGTAACGGTTACTCAGGGAAATGTGATTCCGACTGCCTTTGTCGGTACGGCTTCTTCCGTCAGCCTTCTGACGAGTCCCGAAGAGAAAGCCGCTGCCCAATGGATGATGGATAATGTATCGATGTCCGAATATATCTCATTCAAGGATGTAGTGGACGGAAAAGTGGATTTAGGTAAATATACCGCTATCTGGTGGCATTTCCACGCAGACAATGGTGACAATCCTCCTTTGCCGGATGACGCGAAAGCGGCAGCGGAGAAGTTTAAAGTCTACTATCAGAATGGTGGTAATCTGCTGCTGACCCGTTACGCTACTTTCTATATCGCCAATCTCGGCATCGCCAAAGACGAGCGTGTACCGAACAATAGCTGGGGAGGAAACGAAGACTCGCCCGAAATCACCTCTGCTCCGTGGAGCTTCCTGATTACTGGTAGCGAATCACATCCGTTATTCCAGGATTTAAGATGGAAAGATGGAGACAAGTCGACAGTCTATACCTGTGATGCCGGCTATGCGATCACCAATAGCACAGCGCAGTGGCATATCGGGACAGACTGGGGAGGTTATGACGACCTGAACGCATGGCGTAACCTGACAGGAGGAATCGATTTGGCACATGGAGGCGACGGGGCGGTAGTCATTGCCGAATTTGAACCGCGTTCCAATAGCGGACGTACGCTCTGTATCGGTTCCGGCTGCTATGATTGGTACGGCAAGGGAGTAGACGCTTCTGCCGACTACTATCACTACAACGTAGAGCAAATGACTCTCAATGCAATCAACTACTTGTGTAAATAAAAAGAATAAGCAACAATGATGAAAAATATGATCTTACCTATAGCATTTACCGCACTGATAGCTTCGATGACTGCTTGCAGTGACGAGACTGACCCCATCTTGACTCAGAAAGACTGGGACGGTACAGCCACATACTTCCAATCGAGTGATGAGCATGGCTTCTCGATGTACTATAAGCCACAGGTCGGCTTTGTAGGTGACCCGATGCCATTCTATGATCCGGTTGCCAAGGACTTTAAAGTGATGTACCTGCAAGATTACCGTCCGAACCCCGAAGCTACGTACCATCCCATTTTCGGGGTGGCTACCAAAGACGGTGCTACTTACGAATCTCTCGGCGAACTGATTTCCTGCGGAGGGCGTGACGAACAGGATGCTGCCATCGGCACAGGAGGAACGATCTATAACCCTGCCGACAAACTGTATTATACCTTCTACACCGGTAATAAGTTCAAGCCTTCTTCCGACCAGAATGCTCAGGTAGTGATGGTAGCTACTTCTCCCGATTTCAAGACATGGACCAAGAACCGTACCTTCTACCTGAAAGGAGATACGTATGGTTATGACAAGAATGACTTCCGTGACCCGTTCCTGTTCCAGACCGAAGACGGTGTGTATCACATGCTGATCGCTACCCGCAAGAACGGAAAAGGGCATATCGCCGAATTTACCTCTGCCGACCTGAAAGAGTGGGAATCTGCCGGAACCTTTATGACCATGATGTGGGATCGTTTCTACGAATGTCCGGATGTATTCAAGATGGGGGACTGGTGGTATCTGATTTATTCGGAACAGGCTTCCTTCATGCGTAAAGTACAATATTTCAAAGGCAGAACGCTGGAAGATTTGAAAGCAACTACCGCCAATGATGCCGGAATATGGCCGGACAATCGTGAAGGAATGCTGGACAGCCGCGCATTCTATGCCGGAAAGACCGCTTCCGACGGAACAAACCGCTACATTTGGGGTTGGTGTCCCACACGTGCCGGAAATGATAATGGAAATGTTGGTGATGTAGAACCCGAATGGGCAGGCAATCTGGTAGCACAACGTCTGATTCAACACGAAGACGGTACTTTAACCCTCGGAGTACCCGATGCAATCGACCGTAAATACACTTCCGCACAAGAAGTGAAAGTAATGGCAAAAGATGGTAACGTGATCGAAAGCGGTAAAACCTATACTTTGGGCGAAGGTGCCTCCGTCATCTTCAACCGTCTGAAAGTACATAACAAGATTTCTTTCACCGTAAAGACCGCTTCGAATACGGACCGTTTCGGAATCTCTTTTGTACGTGGAACGGATTCCGCTTCCTGGTATAGTATCCATGTCAATGCCGATGAAGGCAAAGCGAATTTTGAGAAAGACGGTGACGATGCCAAATACTTATTCGATAATAAATTCAATATTCCGGCAGATAATGAATATCGTGTGACGATTTACAGTGACCAGTCCGTCTGCGTGACTTATATCAACGATCAGTTATCTTTCACCAACCGTATCTACCAAATGCAGAAGAACCCGTGGTCACTCTGCTGTTATAAAGGTGAAATAACTGTATCAGACGTTCAGGTAAGCACTTATTGATGAAAACTACACCGGCAAGTAACATCTTTTACAGCGTTTGAAACAAAAGTGATAGGCGCTAACCTTGGAAGCGCCTATCTTTGCACTGTAACAACTATCAAAAGTATAACAACCTTAATACCATAGAACATGAATGTATTTTTGCCTGTCAAACAACTTCAGACCTTTCTGATTTGTTTTATTCTCATGACTATTTCTGTTTCAACCCGAGCGGCGGATTCTCCTTTGCTGATTAAGAATCTGGGAGAAGGTCATTGCCTTGTACGTGTCAATACTTCCCAGAACTACCTGCTTCTGCCCGTAGAGGATGCGTCTCCCGATGTACGTATCAGCATGATCGTTAATAATAAAGAGGTGAAAAACTTCGACGTGCGTCTCGCCATACATAAAGTAGATTACTTTGTTCCGGTAGACCTTTCCGACTTTTCCGGCAAAACGGTCTCTTTCAAGTTCAAGATGAACTCCAACGATCCGATCCGTGTCAATCTTTCGCCGGATAATACCGCTTGCTGCAAGGAAATGAAACTCTCCGACACCTTCGATACGACCAACCGTGAAAAGTTTCGTCCGACCTATCACTTCTCTCCCCTTTACGGATGGATGAACGACCCGAACGGAATGGTCTATAAAGACGGTGAATACCATCTTTTTTACCAGTACAACCCTTATGGCTCCAAATGGGGAAACATGAACTGGGGACACGCTATCAGCAAAGACCTCATAAACTGGGAACACCGCCCCGTTGCGATAGCACCGGATGCGCTCGGTACTATCTTCAGCGGCTCTGCCGTGGTAGATCATAACAATACAGCCGGCTTCGGAGCAGGCGCAATCATCGCCATTTATACACAAAACAGCGACCGTCAGGTACAAAGCATCGCTTACAGCACTGACAACGGACGCACTTTCACCAAATACGAAAACAACCCTGTACTTGTATCCGAAGCACGCGACTTCCGCGATCCGAAAGTCTTTTGGTACGAAGCAACCAAACGCTGGATCATGGTGCTCGCAGTGGGACAGGAAATGCAGATTTTCTCTTCTCCCAATCTGAAAGACTGGGCATTTGAAAGTAGCTTCGGCGAAGGATACGGTGCTCATGGCAACGTATGGGAATGCCCCGACTTATTCGAACTTCCGGTAGAGGGCACCAACGAAAAGAAATGGGTATTGCTTTGTAGCCTCGGTGACGGTCCTTTCGGTGACTCCGCTACTCAATACTTTATCGGTAGCTTCGACGGCAAGAAATTTAGTTGTGACAATCAGCCGAATGTCACGAAATGGATGGACTGGGGAAAAGACCATTATGCTACAGTTACTTGGAGCGATGCCCCCGACAACCGCCGTATCGCCATTGCATGGATGAGCAACTGGCAATATGCAAATGACGTGCCAACTTCTCAATATCGTAGTCCGAACTCCGTTCCTCGTGATTTGAGTCTCTTTGCCATCGACGGTGGGATTTATCTTCAATCCGCTCCTTCTCCCGAATTGTTGAAACTGCGTGACGTTTCCAAAAAGCGCTCGTTCAAGGTTAACGGAACACGTATCGTGAAAGATTTGATTCCGAACAATGAAGGTGCTTACGAAATAGAATTATCCCTCAAGAATCAGCAGGCAGAAGTCATCGGTTTCCGTCTCTACAATGACAAGGGTGAAGAAGTAGATATGCAGTATGACATGAAAGAGAAGAAATTCTCGATGGACCGTCGCAAGAGTGGCGAGGTAAGTTTCAACGAAAACTTCCCGATGCTGACTTGGACTGCGATAGGGGATAAGGATGAAATGAAACTCCGCCTGTTTGTAGACAGATCAAGTGTAGAGGCTTTCGGTGACGGTGGACGCTTCGCTATGACCAATCAGGTATTCCCTTCGGAACCTTACAATCATATCAGCTTCTACAGCAAAGGCGGCGCCTATAAAGTAGATTCATTCGTGGTTTACAAACTAAAGAAATAAAAAACGACTTTCTTCTCCCTGCGCTCTTTTTGATACACGCTAACATACCTTTATCCGTGCGTTAACATGCCTTTATGTTCTCCTTATGTATAGGAGATAGATAGCGTTTCACCTACGTGATACGATCTGTTCATTACTGTGATAAGGCCTTATCACCCTTGTGATACGGTCTGTTCACAGCCGTGATAAGCAAAGAAAATAGGAGGCTAAAAGAAAAAGGATCAATGGGAAAGGAAATTAATTACTGTGCTAATATACGAAATTATAATAGATAAAACAATGGAAAATACTAAAAACGCTTCTCTCTCCAAGCTAGTCCCGGTGATGCTTTGTTTCTTCGCCATGGGATTCGTTGATCTGGTGGGTATTGCCTCCAATTATGTAAAAGCAGACCTGGGTCTGACAGACTCACAAGCAAACATCTTCCCTTCATTGGTGTTCTTCTGGTTTCTGATTTTCTCCGTACCGACAGGTATGCTGATGAGCCGTATCGGTCAGAAGAAAACCGTGTTGCTCAGTTTGATCGTGACTTTTGCTTCTTTACTGTTGCCTGTCTTCGGGGACAGTTACGCACTGATGCTGATTTCTTTTTCCCTGTTAGGTATTGGAAACGCACTGATGCAGACTTCACTGAACCCGCTTCTTTCCAATATTGTTCGTGGTGACCGTCTGGCAAGCAGCCTTACCTTCGGACAATTTGTGAAAGCGATCGCTTCTTTCCTTGCACCGTACATTGCCATGTGGGGAGCAACGCAGGCGATTCCTTCTTTCGATCTGGGGTGGCGTGTATTATTCCCTATTTATATGGTAATAGCCATCCTTGCCATTCTGCTGCTCAACGCGACACAGATTGAAGAAGAGAAGGAAGAAGGCAAACCTTCCACTTTCGGACAGTGCCTGGCATTGCTCGGCAAACCGTTTATCTTGCTTTGTTTTATCGGAATCATGTGTCACGTTGGTATCGACGTTGGTACAAACACTACTGCGCCTAAGATTCTGATGGAACGTATCGGCATGACACTGGATGATGCTGCTTTTGCAACCAGCCTCTATTTTATCTTCCGTACGGCAGGCTGTTTTCTGGGATCATTCATCCTGCGTCAGATGTCTCCGAAATCTTTCTTCGGTATCAGTGTTGTTATGATGCTGGCTGCTATGGTAGGGTTGTTCATCTTCCATGATAAGACGGTGATTTACGCTTGTATCGCTCTGATCGGTTTTGGTAATTCGAATGTGTTCTCTGTTATTTTCTCGCAGGCATTGCTTTATCTGCCGGGAAAGAAAAACGAAGTTTCCGGTCTGATGATTATGGGACTCTTCGGAGGAACCGTTTTCCCGTTGGCTATGGGAGTTGCTTCGGATACTTCTATGGGGCAGAATGGTGCGATTGCTGTGATGACAGTCGGTGTACTTTACTTGCTGTTCTATACCTTCCGTATCAAAAAATAATTTTATATTTGGAAAACAATTAAATCCGTAGATCATGAATAATATAATTGTAGGAATGGGCGAAGCATTATGGGATGTATTGCCCGAAGGAAAGAAGATAGGCGGTGCTCCGGCTAATTTCGCTTATCATGTTTCACAGTTTGGTTTCGACAGCCGTGTAGTAAGTGCGGTGGGCAATGACGAACTGGGAGATGAAATCATGAAAGTATTCAAAGAAAAGCAACTCAAAACTCAGATCGAGCGGGTGGATTACCCTACCGGTACGGTGCAGGTGACACTGGATGACGAAGGGGTGCCCTGTTACGAAATCAAAGAAGGAGTGGCATGGGATAACATTCCTTTCACGGACGAACTGAAGCGGCTGGCTTTGAATACGCGTGCCGTTTGTTTCGGTTCGTTGGCTCAACGCAATGAAGTGAGCCGTGCTACAATTAACCGATTCCTCGATACAATGCCCGATATAGACGGACAGCTGAAGATATTCGACATCAACCTCCGTCAGGACTTCTACACGAAAGAAGTATTGCGCGAGTCTTTCAAACGCTGCAACATTCTGAAGATAAACGATGAAGAACTGGTGACAATCAGCCGTATGTTCGGTTATCCGGGCATCGACTTACAGGATAAGTGCTGGATTCTATTGGCCAAGTACAATCTGAAAATGTTGATTCTTACTTGCGGTATCAATGGTAGTTATGTGTTTACTCCGGGAGTCGTTTCTTTTCAGGAAACGCCGAAGGTTCCGGTAGCCGATACGGTAGGAGCGGGGGATTCCTTTACTGCTGCTTTCTGTGCTTCCATTCTGAACGGCAAGTCTGTTCCCGAAGCTCATAAGCTGGCTGTCGAAGTTTCCGCTTATGTTTGTACGCAGAGCGGTGCAATGCCCGAACTTCCGGTTATTCTGAAAGACAGATTGTTGTAGAATCTCTTTAAATTCAAAAAGAGGTTGAATTCTAAGTCCTCTCCAAACAATATCTATAAAATCTTACCCAAGTTTACGAA
>OAUV01001189.1_pt1 | contig 16556 bp, 30 predicted proteins | sample 1516841 | NCBI WGS metagenome assembly OAUV01 (sample SAMEA2580044, study PRJEB22360) | human gut metagenome | biome: human gut; feature: human-associated habitat; material: faeces | place: Denmark | collected 2008/2010 | reverse complement strand
TCCTAAGTGACAAGTTTTTATTATTTCACTTGTCTACCTAGAAGGGAGCATATCAGATAATCTGATATAATAGCTCTTTTTTTGTAGCAAATTCTAAATACTAATTAGTAAATTAACTATATTATAAAGGATAATTTGATGATGGTAAATAATGAAGTCCCACGTCAGGCCCACGGAGAGTGCGGCACGAATAAGCACGTATATGCACAATATACATAAAAATAGCATGTGTGATACGTTCTGGTTGTGAAAAATATACGAAAAAAGCACAAAATAACACGATATAACATAGGTAGTCATTCGCAGTTGGGTTGGGTAACAACCCAATGGTAGGAGCTACAGTAGCAGTAGCTGTATCTATTGAGGAAGCTGCTAAGGCAGGTAAATTCTAAGAAACCGCTTAAATACGTGGTTTTTGAACGGAGTTAAAAGCGGTAAGAAGTAGTGAAAAGTGGACGATTCGTACATTATTCATACATTATTCGTACACACGACTCCTACATCAGAATAACAAAAAACAGAGCCGAGATGGTAAGTCTTGACTCTGTTTTTTGTTATGTAATATTCTATTTTATCTTTAGAATCTCTTCCATAAGCCATTCTTTTTTTCTCTTTGTATAGGTCTTTTCTGTGAGGTCGTCGATTTTATGTCCTATGATACGTTTTAGAGCATATTCATTTACTTTTGCATCTTTTGCCATTGTAGCAAATTGGATACGTCCATCGTGAGCACGATGTTCTGGATTTAATTCCAGCTTGTTAACAATCTTTTCAACTCTATGTCGATATTTATCATATGTGAGTTTTAAGCTACTTCGATGGGTTTTAGTATCAGTACAATTAATCAAGTATTCGCTTCCAAGAGATAAAGCTTCCTGGTAACGATGTTTTATTAAGCTGCGAATCTTTGGATGGACTGGAACCACACGATCTTTTCCAGCATCAGTTTTCATACCGCCAGTAATAAACCAATTTTCTAAATCAACATTCTCCATCTTTAACAAGCCTAATTCCTGTGGGCGCCATCCGCTATAACACTGGATTAGTAGCACATCTACATAGTCTACATCATATAAGTTATTCCACAATTTTTGCATTTCTTCATCTGTGAAGTCAATATGATCTTTCTTTTCTTCCTCGACATCTTTAATAATATCATCAGATAACTTAAATGTTCGAGCATAGTTCTTTTCTACAAGATCATTTTCGTTTGCATAGTCAAGCATAAGATTAAATAGAGATTTTATTTTTGTTTTTGTACTTGAAGATGCTTTTTTCTCTACACCATCAACAACATATGTACCATCTTCCATGCAGCCTTTAATGTGCCGGGGTCTTAAATCTTTAGCACGCATGTTGTAAATAGCAGAGCAGTAGTTCCAAGCAGACTTGATAGTTCGTATGCTGGATGGATTGGTTAAAGTTTTGAAGTATTCATCGGTCCATTTTTCATAAAGTTGTTCTACTGTCAGATCATCATCTAAATCATAAGGATTTTTATTGTATTCAACCAATGCAGCATAAGCATCATTGTAAGTTTTGAAGTATGCATTTGGTTTTAGAGGTTTACAGATCGGCTTGCCATAGAAGTCTTTTCCTACAGTAACCATAGCTCTGTATGGGTTTCGGAGATTGCTGTTTTTTATTTTAGTGATCTGGCCGAAACCGTTAGGGAGACGTTTTTTTCTACGAGATTTCGATTGTTGTTGTTTGGCCACTTTAGTATTAATAGGATATCCGCAGTGAGGGCAAGCAATTGCGTGATCGCTTACCTGCAGATTACATTCGGGACATTTAATTAACATGATCATCATTCCTTTCTTAAAAATTTGTATAAAAATAACGCCTTGCCAGACGTTAGAAAGAAATGGTATAATCTATTTGTTCAGGATAGGTATACCGTTTCGATCTAACGATCGACATGGAAATCTATGAAAGCAGTCTCAGAAATGAGGCTGTTTTTGTTTTGACCATTTTGGTGGAATCACCGAAATGGTATTTATATAACGTAAAAGACCCCGTATTTCTACGAGGTCTTTTTAATGTTTGGCCCGCAAAGGGGCAATGTCTTTTTAATGGGCCCGCAAAGGGGCAATGTTTTAACAAAAGTATTATAAAATAATACTATGCCTCGTGTCAAGAATTATTTACTTTCCAATGTACAATTCTCTGATTTTGTCATCTATTGCATCTAAAATTTCATTAGAAACCTTAACATTTCCTAAAACGTCATTAGAGTGAAGAGGGTTATATATTCTTATTTTACTAATAGTGGTTATCTGATTGACAAGTGCAATGCTACCTGTTTTCATTTTTAAAATCTCATTTGAAATTTTATCACGTCTAGAAGACAGTTTAGATAAATGTGCTATAGAAGCATTTAATTCATGTATACGTTTATCAATATCTGCATGATCTTCTAACAATTCAGCTTCGGTTTTAGAAGAAATAAGTTCTCTTAGGGAATCGACTTCTTGTGTTTGAGAGGTTAATTCCTGATCGATGAGATCATGATGAATTTCCCACTTTCCTTTTAATTGTTGAAAAATAGTATCTCCTAAAAATACATTATAAGGATGTATAGGTTTATTAGCTTTTACAGAAGATAAAGGAATTATGGTAATAATCGGAGAATTTTTGGAATCATTTTTAGTTAAAACAATGGCGTAGTGTAAACCACCCTCTTCATTTCCAATATTATAACCAAGATGAACCTTCACAATTTCGCCACGTTTGTAACGCTTTAATTTTCTTGGATTAAAAGTTTCTTCCTTTTTCAACATTCGCATGTAATCATCGAGCCAATAAGAGAGAATAGAAGCTTTCTTCTGTAATTTTGGATCAGTAGATGTTTGATAGTTATGTAATTGTTTAGAAACACTATTTATTGCATTTTGGATTAATTTATTCGTATCCAAAGGACACCTCCTTTTCTAAAAGTATATTATATTTTCAAAGTTCATTTATTAAAATAAATTTGTATAGATTCTCTTAAATTCCTTCATCCATTTGTCATGATCGTAATTATTATTGATTATATCGTGAACCAAACGTTTGAAAGTATTTTTATCGCATAAGACAAATTCATAAAAGTGATTCATTACTTCACAAGCATCTTCAAAGATTGTTTGAGAATAAAATTCTCTTAAATTATAAATTTTTCCTACAAGATATGTTAAATATGGTTCATTAAAAGAATCTGAATGTACACGTGTAGAAGAATATACGCCATCGTTATATAATGATATGCTGCTAAAATTTGAAGCCATAATCTCAAAGTAGAGTGCCTTTAGGTAGTACAGAAGAGAATCTTCCTGTTTGCCTGAATCCCCTAGCCATTCAGCCATAGATTGATAATTACATGTTAATAAATTGAATTTACTATTTTTCATGTGTTCAAATTCTCGATCATTGAATATAGACCAAATGATCTTATGAAAATCATAATTATTTGGACATGATTTCTTAGCAGATATATATTCGTCAATCCCTATACCCCATTTGGTTTTGTTGTTAAATAGATCGACATAATCTTTGTGATCTTCCAAAAAATATTTTCCTTTATTAGATAGAGAATAAAATTTTATATGATCAGCATTTAAAATATGCATTAATTCATCAGAGGAATCAGCAGCTAATAGACGATTGATCAAATCTTCTTTGTTCCCTGATACATGTAGATGTAATTCTCTTAGCAGATCTTTTAACTCTGGTATTCTTAAAGAACGTAAGATATCTACCAATTCAGCATCTTTATAATAACCATCTTGGACTAATTTTTTATGAAATTTAGATGGGCTTTTGATTTCAAAATCATACTGGAAGTATCTTGGGTATTCGTTGTCGTCCATGATTGGAGTTCCAGTACTGTATCTGTCGAGGAATACAGCTGTATAAAACTCTCTTTTTTCTAGGGAAACTTCTGAATCATTGACATAAGATGATGAATCCAAGGCGATGTTAGAAGTTGATGGTTCATCTAAAACTTCTTGCTTAGGTTCTTCGGGTTTCGGCTTTCTGAAAAAATCAAAGATGCTCATTCTTGATGTTCCTCCTCTCGTAGTTTCAAGGAGATTCTGTACTGATCAGCATCAGGAACATCAACAAATTCCACTGTTTTATCAAAATTATTCTTAACAACATCCTTGATCTCATCTAAGGAAACTCTGAAAAATTCTCTTCTTTGGTTTACAAGGTTTAATTTACGATCTTCAAAAGCTCTATGTAAGGCTGCTTCCAATGCTGGAGCATCCTCTGAAAAGATCATTGCATGTACATCAAATTTGAATGGAACAGAAGCATCTCCTAATTCATCTACACGATCTTGTGGATTTAATCTACGTGTCATACCGATTTTGTAAATACCTTCACCGAATGATCCAATGTTAGAAATTACATATACATAACCAGCTTTTTGGTTAGCCTCTCTGTAATCAATATCCTTGATTTTAGTGTCAATCTCGGAAAGAGATTGTATGATTTCCTCTTTCTTTTGATTTAAATCTTCTATATTGTCATCAGAAGCGGTTGAAATTTGATGATTGATATTAGAAAGGGCTTGTTCGTAATGTTTGCGTTCTTTATCAATATTTTTACGTTGTTCTTTTAGTTCTTTTTGTAATCGAGCTTCTTCACGCTGTTGAGCTCTTAATTCTGCCTTTTGTTCCTTTTCACGCTGTTTTTGAATCTGATATTCGAGAGCTAATCTAAGCTCTTGAATTTTCAGATCATAGTAATGAGCGGTTATGGAAATTGACATTGTTACACCCAATTTAGCAATAGCATTGAAACTTCGTTCCATTTTCTTAACAGATGTATCATAGTTATTGTATTTTACCTTACTAATAATCTCATCACATTCACTGTTGAACGCACGAAGCAGTAGCTTCTGCATGTCTTTTACTAACTTTCGTCCTTTGGCTTCACTACCATTTACTTGCCATCCTATGTTCCCGGATACAGCTGTATCATCCTTGATCATTGCTTTCTGCTGGTTTCGTATATTTATGAGCTCTGCTTTATAAGCATCAGCGTTAGTAAAAGAGTAGCGTGGTTCATATAACCCGAAATCCTGAACAAGAACTTCATCAGAGAAAGTAATAAGTTCATTTTTCAATTCTTTTATATTAGAATTTAGCTCATTAATTTCGTCATTGTAAGCAAGAATAAGCGACTTTTGCTTAGAAATTTCTTCCATGTACTTATCATACTGTTCTGAAAGCTTTTGTTCTTGCTCCATTTTATCATGAGCAAATTTTACTTGTGATTCAGAAATCTGTTTTTGTAAAGATTCCAAATCCAACATTTCAGGTGTAAGCTTCGATTCCAATTTAGCTTTTTCGATTTCAAGATTAGCAATTGTTTTTTGCATTTCTAAATTAGAATTTTCTAATTCCTGAATCTTATCATTTAATTCGTTGTTTCCAAATATTGAATTTAATAACCCCATTATATTCCCTTCATTTTGATTTTAATCTTAACTTAATTAGTTTTTCAGTGTACCCAAGAGCGAGTGCAATTTGTTCAGTTGTATATTCTTGATATTCTAAGAATGTTTCGTCAGGTACCAGAAGTTCCATAGCAAATAAATCAGCTTCTTTTTCGTATTTTGTGGTGTTAAATCCAGTATACGTATCCATGAAGAGAGCGTTAGCCTTTTTATGCAGTAGCATGTGGCCTAACTCATGGGCACAGACAAGAATCTGTTCATGCTCTGAAAGAGAATCATCAATATAAATAATGTTATTTCTTTGGAAATATTGATAAAATCCTCTGACACCCTCAAGTGGCACCGGCACAAGGATAACATTTAGCCCTTTGATGATTTCAAAGGGATTTCTTGTTTTATGTTTCTTGACAAGCGAATTTACAATCTTTTTTATGTCCATTCACATCAGTCCTTTTTATATTTTTTAGGTGTGTATTTTTCCTTGTTCTTTTTCTTTGCCATCTCCATACCAATTTCCATTGCATTTAGAATAGACTCGATTGCTTCAGGAGAAGCAGGATCACCATCAAACATTAATCCTTCTTGGGATGTTAGTTTATCTTTTGTTTGCTGTATGATTTTTTCTATTTGTTTGGTGTCTCTTTTATTAAGTTCTGTGGAAGAAGATTTCTTTTCTACTAAATCTGATTTTTCTATTCCGAAATAATTAGCCATCATTTCTATTTTGTCAATTCGTGGATAGGTTCGTGCATGCATCCAGTCTGATACAGTAGACATTTTAAAACCTAAGGTATTGCACATCTCTGTTTGGGTAACATCATTAGCCTTTAGATAGTATTTTATATTTCTAGCCATGACTTCTTTGTTTCCTAAGTCGCTCATTTACCATTGTCTCCTTTCTTAATTTGAATATGCCTATATTATAATGGAGAAACCGAAAAAAATCAATATAAACCGAAAAAAATTCGGAAAAACCGTTGACACTTCGGTTTAACCGTGGTAGTATATAAGAGAACTAAGGAGGTGAGTAAAAGTGAAAACGGAAACTAGATTTCCTAAAGATATGAAAGCGACATTAAAAAGTATCCGTGAAATGCGAGGATACAAGCAAGAAGAAGCCGCTAAATTAATAGGAATAGCGACAGATACACTCAGAAACTACGAACAAGGAAAGTCTTATCCTGATATTCCAGTACTTCGTAAAATAGAGGAAACGTATAATGTACGTTATTCACAGATTATTTTTTTACCGTTAGACTTCGGTTTAACCGAAACTAAATAACCAGGAGGTGAGAAAGATAAAATGAATGCAGTATCTAAAGCAAATGGCATTGTTGCAATTCGCTTAAAAAAAGCAATCAAAGATAAAGGTATAAAACAGACAGTTATTGCAGAAAAGACACAAATGACTGCCCAAGAACTAAGTGATATGCTGAATGGTCGCAGAATCATTAAAGTAATTGATATTCAAAAGTTACTTGAAGTGTTAGGAGAGTTTAATGTGGATGCAAACTATCTTTTCGGAATTGAGGAAGTGAGTAAAAGATGAAAATTTCTGAAAATGAATATTTAGAGATACGGGTTGTTGGTTCGGATAACGAGCTAATCGCCAGTATTACCGACACAAATATTATCGTGCTAGATGGATACAAAGTGGTATGCGTGTCGGATGATGATTAACCTAAATTGTTATTTCTTGTATTGTCTGGATTGGAAACAGGTGTATCTACACCATTGATGTTTCGTACATGATAATTTTCATAATTTCCTTGCTTGATCTGATTTACAAACTGATTACGAGTCATGTTTGCGCCAGTAAAGTTATCGTGGAAGCATTCATTTCTTCCGGTATTTGATTCCTGAGTCACAGTGATACGTTTTGGCATATTAAGCCCCCTTTCTAATGGAACACGCATATCTCTTTGCTGGAATAGAATACCACTAAAATATCAATAGGTCAATACAAAAATACAAGATAATGTATAAAAACATATATTCGACACAATATATAGTACTGTGTGCAACTGTACTATTATACAAGCTTTGAATGATTTTATCAACTGTAAATAAATGCAGATGGCTTAATCCTCTGTCCGATACACGAAATTCCTCCCTAAATTGGTTAATTATTAAAAATAGCACTCAATTGTCGGGCAGGGAATTAAGCCATCTGAAGAAAGGTAGGTGAAAGACATGAGTAGAAGACAAGATCTAAGAATCTTGGCAGCATATGCAAATGCACCAGAGCAGTTTCCAGAAGGGAATGTACCAATAGCATATGCGGCAGAGAAGATGGGGAAAGATGCTTGCTTCATAAGGGCAGGCATTGAAGCTGGATGGCTTCCAATCGGATACGCATTTAGAAAAACTGGAAAGAGCAGGACGAACTATTACATCAGTCCAAAGCTGTTCTGGGAAGTCACAGGGATCTTATGGAGACCAGAGAAAGGAGCATAAATATGCACACAGAGACAAAAGCCATGATCTGCACAGCAGCAGTGCTGATCGCAATGGGAATTTTCAAGGAATTAGCTGCAGTGTGTTTGATCACAGCGCTGATCTATGAGGAAGGAGTGAAGAGATTTGATGAATAAGATTTTGGAAGAACTTGATCGCATGATGGATGCTCAAGAAAGAGAAATTGAAATAGATATGGAAACAGAGGATGAAAGCAAGGTTTATCTTGAGACAGTAAGGCTTCTTGCTTATAACGAAGTAGCAAGAATGATAAAAAAATGTGCCCAGGAAGCGGCATCTTCCATGGACACACAAATGGATATTAATAGTTTATCACCAGAAAAGTATAACACAGATTCTGGTAAAAGTGAAATTAAAGAATTAGTATGCGACATTCTAAACATCATTCTAAGCTTCCTGGAAGATAAAAAAGGATTTATCAAAGAAGCAGAATCATGCGAGACAGTTCCAGATTTTAAATTTGAATTTAGTGGAACTACTTCAGGTTTAAAAGTTGATTTGCACCAAGATGGAGTAAGTATTTTTCATCTGTACAAATATCTTGACGGTGTTTTTAACCTTGATGAGAAGAAAGATGCAGTTGAAACATTAGAAATAGCAAGACAAAATCTTGTTGCAATATTAAAGGAAGTAGAGGAATAAGGCAATGGGAAAGATGATTCTGATCACAACTGATAACGAGGTAAAAGAACTGGAATATCCAGATGAGGGACTTAAATCATGGAAAAAGTTGAAAGAACACATCGGAAACAGATGTGAGCTAATTGAACATGTACAGCCCAAGAGATTATATACAGAGATCGGTGCAGGAATTGAGGTCAAAAATGTTCCGGGATCAAAAGTAAGTATGTTGGTTGATGAAGAATTTTATTTTCATTGCGACGAAACCAAATTAAACAAGATAGCTTCATGGCTGTATGAGACAGATCGCCATGGATACCCGATTCTTGGAAATGCTTTGATCATTGGAGAAAAGTATGGAAATGCAGGAATTGAGTTTTGTGAAATGTCAGAAGAACAGTTTGATATCGTGTTTCCTCGATTGGAGGAATTAGGAAAGAGGTTTAAAGATGCAGACCATAATAGGGTATGAGTACAACGGTTTTGCTATTCCAGAAGAGGAAGCAATGAAAAAAATTGAATATGAAGTGTGGAACCACGATGAAGATAAACAGGATGCTTTTGATTATCTTTGGGAAGTTGTAACAAGTGATCCGAAGTTAAAAGAAGAATTTAAAGAATGGTTCTTTAATGGGGTGTCGCATGAAATAGAGTGCGATGAGCAAAGAAGAATCAAAGGTTATTTTGAGGTGATATAGATGTTAAAACCATATGATGAATTGGTAAAAGTAAATGTACTTCCGTATTGTGCAGAACGAGAAGGGTTTATGTATTTGAACTGGGCAAAGTGCATGGAACTTTTAAGAGAGAACGGTGCAGAGAAGGTATATTTCGAACTTTGTCAGAATGAAAGAACAGGGAATAGTCTTTTTTGTAGTGATCAGACGTTTCAAGACAAAAATGGAAACATAAATCAATGTTATGAAACAAGAATTAAAGTATGTATTGATGATCAGGTGTATTACATGCAATCGCCAGTCATGAATGGTAAAAATCCAGTAAAGGCAAATTCGATGAATCAATCCAGAGTTTGGGCTAGTGCTTGTAGGTCGTTTGTTAAGTGCGTAGCTATCAATACAGGGCTAGGGTTCAATCTTTGGGTAAAAGAAGAGAACATGGATTATGTTCCAGTTGAAGACGGACCGGCTACAGAATCACAGAAAGCAACGTTAATTGAAATTTGTTCTAAGCACGGAATCAATATAGATTATTGGTGTAAAAGAGAAGGCACAACACTTGATGCATTAACTGGAAGCGAAGCAGGTAGAATGCTATCAGCTTTAAAAATGAAGTATGGAGATGATTAAGTAATCAATGCATGAATTAGCAAAGATAACAGGAATCAGATCAGATATCGAAGGAACAGAGATGAAAGTCTTTGTTCCGGAGAAAAATCTGTTTAATACGATTCTGGATAAGCGAATCCATGATGTGGAGCTTCGGTTGGATGATGGTAGAACAATAACAAATGCGCAGAGGAAAAAGGCATACGCAACGATCAGAGACATCGCAGACTATACTGGTTATCTTCCTGAACAGATGAAAGAGATCATGAAGTATGAATACATCATACGGACAGGAAATAATTATTTCTCTTTAGGGACATGCACAGTTGATACAGCAAGAGAGTTCATCTCAATGTTGTTGGAGTTCTGCTTAGAGCAGGGAATCCCATTATCTGATTTGGCGATCAACCGAGCAGATGATATTGGAAGGTATCTGTATTATTGCATCAAGAATCGTGTATGTGCGATCTGTGGTCGCAAAGGAGAAATCCATCACGTTGACAAGATCGGCATGGGAAATGATCGCAGGGCCGTAGACGACAGCGATTACAGAAAGATATGCCTATGCAGAACGCACCATGTAGAAGATCATACGATTGGAGAGAAAGCTTTCCAGGAAAAGTACAAGGTTTATGGAATCATAGTAAAGGAGCAGGAGAATGGCTTGGAAGAATTACAACAGACCCAATAAGTACAACAATCGCAAAACGACAGTTGATGGGATCAAGTTTGACAGTATCAGAGAAGCAGAAAGATATCAAGAATTAAAGCTGTTAGAAGAAGCAGGAGAGATCTCACATCTGGAACTACAGCCGGTCGTGGTCCTTCAGGATAAATTTATTTATCAGGGCAAGACGATCAGAGCGATCACATACAGAGGGGATTTTGCTTACTTTGATCGTAGAGTAAACAGAGGTGTGATTGAAGATGTGAAAGGCGTGGAAACAGATGTTTTCAAGATCAAGAAAAAGATGTTCAAAAAGAAATATGGAGATCTGTACGATTTACGAATAACGAGGTGATCACATGAAGCAAAAGAGCAGCTTCCTGATCTACCATGAATATCGGGAACCACTAAAATTACTGACAGATGAGCAGAGAGGTCGGTTATTGATGGCATTGATTGATTACTCTGAATCAGGAGTTGTTCCAGAACTTGATGGAATATCCATGATGGCATTTTCGTTTATACAAAGCCAGATGGATCGCGATTCAAAGAAGTATGAAAATCGATGCAGTTCTAATCGGGAAAATGGGAAAAAGGGTGGAAGACCTAAAAAGGAAAACGACTCAGAAGAAAACCCAAAAAACCCAATGGGTTTTGAAGAAACCGAAAAAAAAAACTAAAAACCCAAAAAAGCCGATAAAGATAAAGAATAAAGATAAAGAGAAAGATATAAATAAAAATACTATGTGCAAATCTGAAGCAGATGCACTGTTTGAGAGAGTTTGGAAATTATACCCTCAGAAACGTGGGAAGGGGAAAGTCTCAGATACCAATAAGAGGCGTTTACTTGATATCGGATTCGACGAATTAAGTCGTGCCATTGACCGATACAAGGCGGACTTGGCGTTAGATGACTGGAGAAAGCCCCAAAATGGCAGCACGTTCTTTAACTCGGGATACATAGATTACTTGGATGCAAATTACGAAAAACCTGAAAGAATACAGAGTGAAAAAACTCTGGGGGAATTAAATTGTCAAAGGGACTATGATTTTGATTCTTTGGAACAGCAGTTGTTACAGAAACAGTTAGGAGATGAGATTTGACATGAACGAAATGAGCAAATTGATTGCTGTTAACTACGAAGCGGAAGAGCCAACAGTGTCAGCAAGAGATTTACATGAGCAGTTAAACATCAAAACAAGATTTAACGATTGGTTTCCAAGAATGTGTGAATATGGCTTTGAAGAGTCTAAAGACTTTTACTCAAAAAAAGAGTAAAACTGTAGAACACAATGGAAGACCTCAGACGGACTTTCTGATTTCCATCGACATGGCAAAGCAGATTTGTATGATTCAGAGATCACCTGAAGGAAAGCAAATCCGACAGTATTTCTTGGATCTTGAGAAAGCCTGGAATACACCAGAGCAGATATTTGCAAGAGCATTGAAGATGGCAGATAAAACGATAGAAAAGCTCAAATCAGACAACGCAATACTGATTGAGGATAACGAAAGAATGAAGCCAAAAGAGATATTTGCGGATGCAGTTTCCACGAGTGATACATCTATCCTAATCGGAGAGTTGGCTAAGATTCTTCGTCAAAACGGAGTACAGACGGGGCAAAATAAACTGTTTGAATGGATGCGATGCAATGGTTATCTGATCAAGAGAAAAAGCTCTGATTGGAATATGCCAACGCAACGAGCAATGGATATGGATCTATTCGAGATCAAGGAAACAGTGATCAATCAGCCAAATGGATCAACGAAGATCAGCAAGACAACGAAAGTTACAGGAAAAGGGCAGCAGTACTTTATCAATAAGTTACTCGCAGCAATGTAATAAAAATAAGACTATCCGGTTGATCACTGCCTGCAAGACACTATAAACCATGATTGTTGTTTAATAAAAAGTCGTAGTATTAGTCGTGGTAGCTGTGGATTTAGGAGTGATCTTAAGTGACCAACAACAGCACAAAGGGATCATATGCAGGCAGTGATCAGCCGGAGAGCTAAATTATATACCACATGTAACTATTAACCGCATAAGAAACAGCCAGTATAAGCCATGAGCCTGCTGCCTAAGGCAGTGGGCAGAAAGGAGAATTGATGGCAGATTACAGCAAAGGATTTAAAAGACGTGTTGTGACACTGTGGATCAAGTATAACATGTCATCAAATGAGATCAGTAGAACATCCGGTATCGATCATAAGACACTGATGAAGTGGTATAAGCGTTTCTACCCTGAGATAACAGGGGGGGGCAAGAGACAAAGTGCAAGGATTTAAGATGGCACTATATAGGCAATTGTGCCGGATACCATAAGTAAAGGAGACGATCAGACAGTTTGGTTCTTTACCTGAGGGATTCTTCAAGTAACTATTAACCAAGCAATCAATACCAAACATATTTTTTCAGGTTCTTTTAAATGTAATTTCTCAAATATTAGATTTAGTTTTTTACAATTTTCTAAATCAAAAAACGAAGAATCACAGAGCCTTATATGATCGGGCAAAAAAATAACAGATCAGCGATCAGAGATAAAGGCGTTGTATCAGGTAAAGAACCAAGCTGTCTGAGAAAACGATATGAGATATAAAGAAAATTTCAAGAAAGGAATGGTTCGGCTGATCATCTCAACAGGGATAAGTTACAAGAAACTGTCAGAGCTGACAACGATCAGCCAGCCAACATTGAAAAAATGGGATGATGAATACCGGCAGGAGTGCCTGGATGAGAAGAAGAGAGAAACTGAGAGACTAAAGAAGCAGGAAGAAGAGAGCATGAGATGCACGGCGTGGCACCAGTATGGATCTGGTGCAGGTCGGTTTGAGTAGAAGGAAGATAAAATGACAGAACAAAAAGAACAAGAGATCGTAGATAGAATTGAAAAGAGAGTTTTAGAAAAACTCGAAAAGAGTGTATGTAAAGAAGATACACAGAAAGTATTACAGGAACCAAGAAATAAATGGTTTAGAGATGCAAATGGATCCGGAACAGATTCGTTAATGGCAAATGCATTGGGAAATTCATTCATAGCATGGAGTGCATGGGAGCAGATTCGGCGATTAACATGTGTTGCTTGCGGAAAGAAATATGTAAGGCAGCTTACAGAAGATGATCATGCAGAAGAGGTGTGTGAGGAGATTTGCCAGACAATTTATGATATTGCAATGATGAGAAAGAAGGATGGTCAAAATGGGGAAGCTTGATAAAGAACAAGAAGCCAGAATGGCAGGAATGAGATATGCCTTGGGTATCGCAAAGGAAAAAGGTGTTGATGGATTGCAAAAAGAATTGCAGATGCGTGGAGCACTGGGAATTGGCTTATTGATCGATAATGACAAATTAAAAAGGGCATACGAGATTTTAGCAGAGACTATATATCAGAATACCATGACAGTTGTACTTGCAACATTAGCACATGATACAGGTTTCGGAGAAAAAAGATTGCGAAGATTCAAAGAAGCGTATGACAAAAACACCTTATGGAATTTTGAATTAGATGGTTATGCAGAACACTATGTGACATATGTGGATATGGCTATGGAGTTGAAAACAAAATACAACATTGACATGAATGTAGAAATGCTTGCATCGAATCAAGATATTACTTTTGATAAAGATCGTAGAGTATTGCCGAATGTGATCAGGTTATTGGAACATGAAGATCAGCACGAAGCAGCAGATGTATTAAGAGAACATTTACATGAGGCGGTGGCAGTATGGTAAACAAGAAAGAATTTAAAGGCTACATCTGTGAGATTGCAGGCAAGCCAATTAAGGATATGAAGTTATGTCCAGACAAGCAGCAGAAGCTAAGGGTTCGTATCAAGTGTGATAAAGGGTGTGTCTGGTGTGAGAAGGAGAAAAGTCATGAGTGACGACTGGAAAGAGCAAAAGAAAAGACAAAAAGCTATCTTCACAGCGCAACAGAATCTGCCCTATGAGGTAAAAGTCAAAAGGGCAGAGTTAAGAGCAAGAGAGTTTATACAAGAACTTGATCGCAGAGGAATGAATGCACATGTAAGTGTAGGTGGTTTGGACAGTATCGTGCTTTTGGCGTTTTTGAGAAGCAGAGGAATCGATGTACCTGCAGTGTCAGTATCATCTCTGGAAGATAAAAGCATTATCAAAGTACATAAGCAGCTTGGAGTGATTTCGCTTCGACCAGGAAAACCAAAGACAGAAATCTTACAAGAGTTTGGTTTTCCGGTGATCAGCAAGAAGATTGCAGGACGAATTGACACGTTACAGAATCCAACAGATCGTAATAAGACAGTCAGACATGCGATCATAACTGGAGAATGTGGAGCACAAGGACATTTTGCAAAGAACAGCCGAATGAAACTGCCAAGGAAATGGCTGCAGTTGTTCGCAGGATACGAAAACGAGAATGAGGGTGTGAATTATCAGATTGCACCATTCAAGGTAAGTAATAAGTGCTGCCTATACATGAAAGAAAAACCATGTGAGGTTTATGCAAAAGAAAACAATAGTGCACCATTCTTGGGACTTATGGCAAGTGAAGGTGGACAGAGAGAAGAAGCATTAGTAGAGCATGGATGTAATTACTTTGGGAAATCTGTAATCCGATCAGCACCATTTGCACCATTTTTACGACAGGACCTGTTACAGCTTGCATTAGATCTTGATGTGCCAGTGCCAGAAATCTATGGAGAAATCGCAAGGAAAGCAGATGGAACGCTGTATACGACAAAAGCACAAAGAACAGGATGCTCGATGTGTGGATTCGGAGTGCATCTCGAGAAAAGACCACATCGATTTGATATGTTGAGAGATCGTAATGAAAAAGAATGGGAGTTCTGGATGTATCGATGTTGTGTAGATCCAGAAACAGGAGAAAGATTCGGATGGGGACGTGTCTTAGATTACATCGGAGTGAGATGGGAAGATGAGTGGGAACCAGAGCCGGAGCAGTTGGAATTTCATTTTTGTTAAAGAAAGTTAAGGAAGTGGAGAAAATGGGAATTAAAAATCTAACAGAAGCAGAAGAAAAAGAGTTTTACAGACTTGTTGAGAAGATGAATTGGAAAGAACCAGACAAGAAACAGGATGCAAAGGTAAAGAAACCACAGTATGGGGATACGGTTTATTACATTGATTATATTGGAAGAATCAGAAAAAGGACATGGATTAACGATGAATACGCTCTTGATATGTGGGAATTAGGAAACATCTTTTTCACAAAAAAAGAAGCGGAATTTGCAAGAGAGAAAAGAAAAGTAGAAGTTGAACTTGAACGGTATGCAAAGGAACACAATGGTCCGATACGCAGTGATAGTTTTTACCTTTTATATAACAATGAAGATGATGGAAAACTTGATTATGATGTGTGGAGCGTTTGTAAACCACAGGGAGGGGTGCAGTTTGCATCAAAACAACTTGTATTTGATGCAATCGAAGCAGTAGGAAAAGAAAGAATACTCAAGTACATCTTTGGGGTAGAAAGTGAGGAAAATGAGTAATGGTATGAAACAGCCTCTGCAAAAGGATGATGTTGTAAAAGGCTATGACACAGAAGGAGATATTAAAGAAGTTATTGAAGAAGCATTGGATGAGATTTTCTAAAGTTTAGTGGTTTGATTTTGCATCTTAGAAATGATTGGGAAAGGAGTTGTTGATATGCAGATTTTAAATCTTTCCAAAGAAGATGGTGAGGCGATCATTAGATTGGATACAACAGAGTTAACAACATTATGTAACGCATTGTATTATTGCAGAAAAGAAATGGTCAAAAACGAAACATATCATAAGATTTATGGGGATTTGACAATGGCACGAAACTTTGCATCGTATGGACACATAGATGATTTTGCATTTAATGTGGTCGAAAAACAAAGAAGGTATCTCAGAAAAATAAAAAGAGATCGAAGAAATTGAGAGTATAATGGAGAGATAATTTATGATCATAGGATTTTTAAGCGGATTATTTATCGGAGCAGTAGCAGGAGTGGCAGTAATGTCACTCTGTGCCGCAGCGAAAGAGAGGGATGAGTTATGACAAGGGAGCAGAAGATATGGAGATTAAG
>OAUV01001177.1_pt1 | contig 16704 bp, 9 predicted proteins | sample 1516841 | NCBI WGS metagenome assembly OAUV01 (sample SAMEA2580044, study PRJEB22360) | human gut metagenome | biome: human gut; feature: human-associated habitat; material: faeces | place: Denmark | collected 2008/2010 | reverse complement strand
CGCAGACTTCGATGTCCGCCGCGGCGAGGCCGACGGGGGCCTGCGGGCCGTAGATGAAGAATCCGGCCGACATCAGGATGGCGATGGCAACGGCCAGCGGCGTATGTTCATTGAGGGTATAGAGCCCCACGAGGCAGAGCGCGGTCATCAGCATGCAGATCACGCAGGTGCGGGGCGCGCGGCCGCCGAAGAAACGGTCGGTGGCCCAGCCTGCGGCGAGCATACCCGCGATGCCGGCGATTTCGAATGCCGCGACCGTCCATCCGGCGTGGCTGATGTCCATGTGGAGGTGCTCCTTGAGCATCGTGGGCCCCCAGTCCAGCACGGCGAAGCGCACGATGTAGACGAAGAAATTGCCCACGGCGATGATCCAGATCGTCGGGTTCAGGAAGACCTTGCGGCGCAGGAACGCCTTGTGTTCGGCTTTTTCCTCGGCCTTGGTATGCGGTTTGGCGTCGGCCGGGGCCGCCTTGCCGGTCTTCAGTTCGGGCAGCCCTACCGACGAGGGGGTGTCGCGCACGAAAGCCCAGACGACGGCGGCGCCCAGGATGGCGATCGTCGCCGGGAGCAGGAAACACCAGCGCCAGTGCTGCGAGAGGATCGACGAGGCGTCGAACCATGCGCCCCAGTTCAGGCTGACGACATAGCCGCAGAAGATGATGGCCAGGCCGGCGCCGATCGAGTGGGAGGTGTTCCAGACCGACATCTTGGTGGCGAGCCGCTCGGGGACGATCCAGTGGGTCATCAGCCGCGTGCAGGGCGGGACGCCCATGCCCTGGAACCAGCCGTTGAGTACCCAGAAGATACCCAGCGCCAGCACCGACGAACTGAACCCGAAAAGCAGGTTGCAGATGCCGCAGAAGACGAGCCCCGTCACCAGGAAATAGCGTGCGTTGCTGCGGTCGCCCCAGATGCCGTTGAAGAATTTGGAGAGCCCGTAGATCAGTCCGTGGAGCGTGAGGAACAGGCCGAGGTCGGATTTCGAGATGCCCATCTCCTCGTTGAGATAAGGCATGGCGATGCTCAGGTTCTTGCGCACGAAATAGAAGAGCGCATAGCCGAAGATGCACATCGCCATGGTGCGGAATTCCCAGTATTTAAAACGCTTGACCTGTTGGTCGGTCATGCCGTCATAGGCCGGATTGAGTTGTTTTGCAGACATTTATTCAGGTTGGTTCGGGTTTTACTTCAGGTTGGTGCGGTGGCTGCGCATCGCAGCTTCCTGCAGGGCGTGGATCGCATCGCGCGACCACGGCAGGCCGATGAATTCCGACGGGTAGTCGGTCTCGATGATGTCGGGTTCGGCGACCAGCTCGCGCAGGTAGGCCACACGGCGGTCGTAGGGGTTTTTCACCTTGTCGGACGAGCCGGTGATCGAGGTCATCGTCATGACGCCCTCGGCGTGCAGCAGGTCGTAGACCGGTTGCAGGTCGGGGTTTACGGCCAGGCGGATATAGGCCATGATGTATTTCCAGGGGATGGGCGATGCGTCGTAAGCCCTGAAATGTTCCATCGAGCTGATCTCGACGCAGAACATGACGTTGCGGATGCCGTGCTCCCAGTAGTAGAGCGCCTCTTCGACGGAGCGGACGCTCAGCATGATGTTGTGGTACATCGACCAGTCGCCGCCCGGCTGCAACTGCTTGATATAGTAGTCGAGGCTGGCGCGGCGCACCTCGTCGCTCACGCCCTTGGTGTTGATGTACTTGTTGTCGAAATTGAAGACGACCTTGTCCTTGCCCCATTCCAGCAGGTCTTTCAGGCGCGGGATCTTGTAGGGGGTGACGTTGCGGTCGCGGTCTACGAGGCAGAACTGTTGCAGCTCTTCGTAGGTATAGTCGGCCACACGCCCCTTGCCGGTGGTCGTGCGGTCGATCGTCAGGTCGTGCATCAGTACCATGACGCTGTCGCGGGTGAAGCTGAAGTCGACCTCGAAGAAGGTCGGCATCATCGACAGCGTCTTTTCGCACGATTCGATGCAGTTTTCGGGATAGCCGGGCATCATGCCCCCGCGGTGTCCGCTGACGATGATGTCACGGCCGGGGTCATAGGTGAAATAGGCTTGCAGTTCTTCGATCGACCCGATCCGCACGGCGTGCGGTATCGGGGCCTGGGCGCACGCGGGCAGCACGGCGGCGCAGCATACGGCCAGGAGCAGGAGAAGGGGGCTCGGTCTTTTCATTGTGCTTCGGGGATTTTGGCGATGATACGTTCCACTTCGTCGTAGGCCTGTGCGGCGAGCGGCAGCAGCGGGTCGGTGTCGGGAAGGGAGGCGATGCGGGCCAGGGCGGCCTTGACACCCTCTTTTTCGACCAGACGGCGCATTTCCACGCTCTGCACGTCCTCGGGGTTGTCGTAATGCAGCGCGGCGCCGACGCCCAGCAGCAGGTCGGGCGTGCCGATACCGTAGCGGCGGGCCGTGAGGATGGGGCGGCCGAGGGGGGGTGAAAGGCTACGCGGGTCACGTCGTCGCAGAGGTAGGGGTTGCGGAAGCGCCCGATGATCTTGTCGATATAGGCGAAGTGGGCGTCGCGGTCGAAGCCGTAGAGCGCCACCAGCCCCCGTCCGCTTTCGCGCATGGCGGCTTTCACGATGGTATGGATATGTTCGTCGGAGATGCTCTGGCAGATGGTCATGTAGCCTTTCATCCGTCCCAGGTAAGCCGTGATGGCGTGGCCGGTATTGAGCGTGAAGAGCTTGCGCTCGATATAGGCGATCAGGTTGTCGGCCGGATTCATGCCGGGGATTTCGGGCACGGCGCCCTTGAATGCGGCGCGCTCGACGTTCCATTCGAAGAAGCGTTCGACGACCACGTCGATCGGGTTCTCGCTCTTGACCGGCGGCACGATGCGGTCGACCGAGCAGTCGGGGAAGCCGACGTACTGCTCGCACCAGTCACGCTGGGCCTCGTCGAGGTGCTTGAGGACAGCCTCCCGGAGCTGTGTGGTGGCGCGGACGCCGTTTTCGCAGGCGATGACATTGAGCGGCTCGGTGACGCCTGCATCCCTGCGTGCGGCGATACCCGCCGCGATGGCTCCGGCGATGCGGGGCAGCACGGTCAGCCCCACCGCCGTGGTGACGAGTTCCGCCCCGGCGATCTGGGCGGCAAGTTCCGGGCTCCGGGAGTCCATTGCCGAAATGTCGGTAATGCGCATCTGCTCGCAGACCGTGTCCATGATCTGAACCGTATAGGCCCTGTCCGAGTTGATCCTCGCGACGACCTGTTCGTTCACATCGGCGAATACCACATGGTAGCCCGCCTGTTCCAGCACGGCGCCGATAAATCCGCGGCCGATGTTCCCGGCTCCGAATTGAATAGCTTTCTTCATTGCATTCGTGGTTTAAATATAGCTTCTGTAACAAAATACCGTATCGGTTGCCGCGGCCCGTCGCAGCGCTGAGCCCCGGCGGCGTATGCCCTGCGCCCTATTCCCAGAATATGCGGGTGTAATACCTGCCCTTGCCGAGGATGCAGTTCGTGAATTCGACCTGCTCGCCCTGCCTGATGTCGATGCGCAGCACCTGCCCCGCATAGACGGGCATGGGATAGTCGTAGGAGGCCGGACGGACGGCGAAACGCAGGTCGGACTTGTTGGCGATCTCGAACGTGCGTTTGGTCTTGTTGACCTGGCGGATCTCGCGGATTTCGAGCGCAGCGTCTATCATCTGGCCGATGTACTCCCCGCGCCCCATCAGGTTGCCGTCGAAGCAGGCCAGGGCCCGCCCGGCGAGGAGTGCTTCGTGGATCGCCCCGGCCGTGCGGGCGGTGGCGAAGACCAGGGTCATCGGACGGCTGCCGCGCACGGGATAGATGCTCCCGCTCATATAATGTATGTCGCTGTTGGCGAACGGCACGAGGCCGTACTGAACCGCGTAGTCGAATGCGCGGGGATAGGATTCGGTCTTGTTGAACACCTCGACGCCGCGGAGTTTGCCCTGGGCGATCAGGCGTTCGTGGACGGGATAGATGTCGCTTTTCCGGTCGGGGTAGCCGGGATGGTTCCACAGCAGGAAGGCGCCCTGGCGGCAGGCCTCCTCGACGGCCTGCATCTCGTCCTCGACGTCGAGTTTGTCGGCATCCTGGATAAAGAGCGTGCAGATGTGCCCCAACGGCTTCTTGCGGGTGATTTCCGCACCGGGGATCACGATCATCCCGATCATGTCGCCGCGTGCCTTGGCCAGTTCGTAGGGTTTATTGAGGCCGCAACGGATGATGTCGGCGTTCTTGTGCACCTCGATGTGGTCGGTCATGGCGATCGCGTCCAGTCCGTCGTTCCACGCTTCGTTGACCCGGCCGACGGGCCACACCTGTCCGTCGGAGATGTCGGAATGGACGTGGAAATCGCATTTGAGCGTGATATAGCCGCCGATGTCGGGTATGCGGAGGTATTGGCGGTAGTTCTGGCGGCTGACGGCCTCATGGACGTGGACATCGTCGTTATGCAGTTGTGCGGCGGCGGTCAGGGCACAGAAAAGGGCAAAAAATGCGAGGGTAAGGTTTTTTCTCATCGGTCGTGTAGTTTGGTCGTGTCATATTAAATACAACCGATCGCGGGAAACCACCTAACCGGATTACAAAAAAATTAAAAAAGGCACCGGACATTGTTTCGTTCGGCGAGAATGTTTATTTTTGTACCGAATCTGATTATCCGATGGAGAAAATCTCGCTTATATCACGGGTTCGCGCGGGCGACCGCAAGGCGTTCGACGAACTGTGCCGGAAATATTATGCCATGCTGGTTTCCTACGCCCGCCTGTTCCTGAAAGACGACTGGGCCGAGGACGTGGTGCAGGACGTGTTCTACAACGTATGGCAGCGGCGGGAGACGCTCGACGATTCGAACTCGCTGTACAAGTACCTGCTGCGTTCGGTCTACAACCGCTCGCTCAACTACCTGGACAAGAACAGGCGCGCCGGCGAATACGGCGCTTACTATCGGGAGCGCATCGCCGCGCTGGGCAGTTCGTACTATGCACCCGACAACAGCCCCGTCGTGCAGAAACTCTACAACGACGACCTGCGCGCCAGCCTCGATGCGGCCATCGAGTCGCTGCCGCCCAAATGCCGCGAAGTGTTCCGTCTGAGCTACATCGAAGACCTTTCGAACCGCGAGATCGGAGAGCAACTGGGCATTTCGCCGCGCACGGTGGAAAACCATATGTATGCGGCGCTCAAGCAACTGCGCCGGAAACTCTCCAAGGAACAACTGTTGCTGCTGCTTTCGCTGCTCTTCATGCGGGGCGTATAGGCCGGAGCGGCACAGACCCCAAGGCGTCGGGATACATAGTATCCCGGCGCTTTTTCGTTTGATCCCGCTCCCGATTTTTTCAATTTCCGGTAAGTGGTTTGGGCGGGTCGGCTGTATGTATCTATGAACACCGCCTAAACTACACGACCGATGGAAACGACATTCCCGAAGGCGCCTTCAGCCGCCGATAGCACCCTCATTCGCAGAGGTGCCATGAATTTGATATATAAATATATCGTATGATTTACCTGCACGATGGCTTTAAGTATGTTTTTCCGCCGTCAGAGCCGGTACGCGACAGCCGGACGAAAGGTTTGCCCGCGCCGGGCAAACCCTGCAACCCGTATTTCCACCAACCAAATATTTCTTAACCAACAAAACAAAACCATGCGAAAAATTTTTCTTTTCACAGCAGCAATGCTGGCGATCGCAGGCTGTTCGGAGGACAACACGCATCCGAAGGTATCCCCCGTGGACGAACCTTCGGCGGATGCCGTGACGATCCTCGCGACGATCGATGCGATCCCGTCCGCTACCGGGGACGGCGAGGCGTATGCTCCCCTATGGCAGGAAGGCGACCAGATCATCGTCGGCTACAAGGGGATGTCTTATGTGTACGAAACCTACGACGCCGGCAACGGTGTCGAGTTCCATCCGGTGGCCCTCTCGCTGCCCGCGGACGCACGCGGCGAAGTGACGGCCTATTTCAAGGCCGTCGACGGCGTATTTGCGGTCGGTGCCGACCAGACGGGCGCTACCCTGCCGATGTATGCCTATGCGGCCGATGCCGTACCCGCCCAGGGCAGCCTCGGCCTGCACTTCAAGCCACTGGCTTCGGTGCTGTCGCTCACGATCGGCGAGGAGGCTTCGAAGACCATTTCGAAAATCACGCTCGAACCGGTCGACCCCGACGGTGTGGAGGGGCACCTGGCCGTATCGGAGGCCGTGGTCGATCCCCGGACGGGTGCGGTGACCGTCGGCGAGGATGCCGCGGTGTCGGACATCCTTACGATGGAGATCGGCGAAATGTCGCTGGTGCAGGCCCAGACGGTGAATTTCCTGATCGCCAGCGGTACGAAGGTGGACGGCGGGCTGAAGGCGACGATCTCCTGTACGGACGGGAGCGTCTTCGTCAAAAACCTGTTCGAAACGCAGGAAGTGGCCTTTGCGGGGAACTGCGTCGGAGCCGTGACCGAGCTTTTCTTCCGGCTGAGGATCGCCACCTATGAAGACATGGTGAACTTCGCGCAGGAGTGTGCCGACGACAACGGCGGTGCCATCGTCGACCTCCAGGCCGACATCGACATGCGGAATGTCCCGTGGACGCCGATCGAGAATTTCACGGGGACGTTCAACGGCAACGGCCACCGTATCTACAATATCAACGTATCGGCCGACGGGCGTTATGCCGGGTTCTTCGCCTATGCCAAGGGGGCGATCTCGGATGTGGTTTTCGGGTCGAAGGACGGCACGTCCTATGACGGGACGAGCCGCATCGAGCTCAAATACAGCGCCGACACCGATACGTGGTGTTATGCGGGCATCGTCGCACAATCGAACAATACGCTCACCGGCGTGACCAGCTTCGTACCCGTGACCGTCACGGCGGATTCCCGATGCAAGTCGCGCACGGGCGGCATCGTCGGCAGCCTGTATAACGGGAAGATGAGCGGCTGCAGGAACTACGGCGCGGTGAGCAACGTGGCGACGGCGGGCGTGGCGAGCTATGTGGCCGGTATCGCGGGCATCGTCGACGGCTCGGGCGACGCGGCCGGGGCGATCACGCTGGACGGATGCCACAACCACGGCCCGGTGATGACTTCGCTCGGGCTGGGCAACGCCGTGGCGGGAATTACGGCCTCGGTGATGAAGACCGCGGTCAATACGACCATCAGCAACTGCACCAATGCGGGCGAGATCCGGTTCGACAACGCGGGCGCGTCGGCAGCCCACCGCATCGGCGGCATCGTCGCCTATATCGTGGACAGCTGCCCGACGCTGGTGATCGACAACTGCACCAACAAAGGCACCGTTGTCTCGAACATGAACGGCAACTGCTTCATCGGCGGGATCGCGGGCGTGAACTATGCGGCGGCGATCCGGGATTGCACGAACGAAGCCGAGGTGAAATTCGTGCAGGCCAATGCCGCAGGCGCGGGTTACCTCTGCATCGGCGGCATCGCGGGGCAGACGTATAGCGGGGCGAAGGTCACGGGATGTGCCAACAGGGCGGCCGTCAGCTCCGACAAACTGCAGGTGACCCGCATCGGCGGTATCGTCGGTACGCACAACGCCAGCACGATAGACGACTGTTCGAACAGCGGCGACATCACCCTGGCCTATACGGCGACGGCCAACAACTGGGAGGCCGCAGGCGGCATCGTGGGTTTCTACGACGGCACGGACGGCACGGCGGTGACCAATGGCTGCACGAACAGCGGCAAGGTCTGGGCGACGGTAAATTCCAGCAACGCCAATATCGGCGCCGGAGGCATCGCGGGCATCATCAAGTCGGGCAATGCGACCAACAACACCAACGACGGTGCGGTCTGGATGCACAATGCCCAGGCGGGCAAGAGCTCCTATGCGGGCGGCATCGTCGGCTACGACTACAATACCAAGGACAAGTCGGCCGTCACGGGCAATGTCAACAACGGTGCGGTACAGGCCACCGTCGAGGGCACTTCGGCGCTGCTGGCGGCCGGGGGCATCATCGGGCGCAACGACGTGGGCGCCGTGTCCGGATGCAGGAATTTCGGCGCGGTGGCATGTGCGCTGCATGCGGGGGCGCTCGTGGGCTGGAACAAGAAAAGCGTGGAGGACAGCGCCGCAGGCGGTTCGGTGAACGGCACGGCACTCACCGGGACGAACTATGCGGAACTGGCGGTCGGCTTCCAGGACGGGGGCTCGTCGTCGGGCATCACCTTCGGGGAGAAATAGCCCGGCAAATCATTAATTACTTAACTGAAAGAAACCTATTATGAAAAGAGTCCTTACGACACTTTTGAAAAGTGTATGTATAATTGCTCTGGTGTTGTGCGGGATGGACGCGCAGGCGCAGGGCAACCTCGTAACGGGTGCGGTCAGGGATGCGAAGGGCGAACCGGTGATCGGCGCCACCGTCATCGTGAAGGGAACCGCAACCGGCGCGACATCCGGGGCCGACGGCCGCTATTCGATCCAGGCGGGCCCCGATGCGACGCTCGAATTCAGCTTCATAGGCTACAAGAAACAGGAGGTGCCCGTAGGTACCCGCTCGGTGATCGACGTTGTGCTCGAAGAGGATGCGCTGATGGTGGACGACGTGGTGGTGATCGGCTACGGCACGCAGTCGCGCCGCACGATCACGGCCGCAGTTTCGAAGGTGGACGGCGAGAAACTCGCCGGCGCCCCGGTCAACTCCATCGGCGATGCCCTGAAGGGACGTGTCGGCGGCGTGCGCGTATCGTCGGCCGACAACCAGCCGGGTTCCGACCCCGTGTTCCTGATCCGCGGCGGTTCGTCGATCAACCAGTCGAACGCCCCGATCATCATCATCGACGGCGTGAACCGTGAAATGACCGGCCTGAACCCCAACGATATCGAGTCGATCGAGGTGCTGAAGGACGCCGCTTCGGCGGGTATCTACGGCGCCCGCGCCTCGAACGGCGTAATCCTCATCACGACCAAGAAGGGCAGCATGGCACGGGGCCCGCAGGTGACATTCGAGGCGCAGGCCGCATGGACTTCGCCTGCCGTGAGGTTCGACCTGATGAACGGCGGCGACTACCTGCGCACGATGCGCACGATGCTGAACGAATACCCTTCGACCTACGCCTACGGCTCGGGCATCCTAACGGGCGCCAACTCCGCCGGTATCGGCAACGGCGACAATTCGGTGTGGACGCCCAAATTCGTGGATACGCCGGCCGATGTCCCCGCAGGCTGGAAGGTGATGGTCGACCCCATCGACCACTCGAAACTGATCGCCTACCAGGACAACGACCAGCAGAAGCAATGGTTCGACGACTCGTACTGGATGAACTACTACGTCGGCGTGAACGGCGGCAACGACAAGGTGCAGTATGCCGCGTCGGCCGGCTACACGAAGGACGGCGGCATCGGCATCAACACCGATTTCTCGCGTTTCACCTTCCACGGCAACACCTCGTTCAAGATACTCAGGAACCTGAAGGCGACGACCGTGTTCGACTACTCGGAAACGAAGGGCAACACGCTCCCCTCGTCGGGTATCGCCACCTACTGGACGACCGTGGGCCGCGGCATGTTCATGCCCGCCACGCACCGCGACTACCTGGACGACGGCACGCCCGCCCAGGGAACCAACAACACGACCATCTCGGCCGCATGGTTCGACCGTTATTATACGAGCAACTACACGGCACGCCGCATGACGGCCAATTTCAACCTCGAATGGGAAATCGTCGACGGGCTGCGCGCCGTGATGCAGGTTGCCAACCACAACTATTACAGGATCGACAACCAGCGCCTGGCGGGCAACGCAATCTCCAACCAGCGCCGCACCTACGAGAAGTGGGGGCAGACCAACCGCTTCAGCACGCAGGGCTACCTGAACTACCGCAAGACCTTCGCGCAGGATCATACGATCGAGGGCACGGTCGGGTTCGACTACATGAAAAACACGGTCAACGGCCTTTCGCTGACGGTCACGGGCGCCGATTCGGACAAGGTGCCGACGCTGGCCGCAGGGACGGACGCCACGGGCTGGGCGGACACCAACACCAACGAGGCGCTCTCCTCCTATTTCGGGCGCCTGAACTACGACTACAAGAAGAAGTACCTCTTCATGTTCACGTTCCGCGCCGACGGCTCGTCGAAATTCGCCGAGGGAAACCGCTGGGGATATTTCCCTGCGGCGTCGGCCGGCTGGGTAGTCTCGGAGGAGAAATTCTGGAACGTGCGCAATTTCAACAGCTTCAAGATACGCGCCTCGTATGGCCTGACGGGTAACAACTACATCGGCCTTTACGATGCCTACGGAGGGTTCGGCGCAACGTCGATCTACAACGGTGCGAGCGCCATCCTGCCCACGGCGCTGCCCAACATGAGGCTCAAATGGGAGACCACCCATCAGCTGGACATCGGCGTCGACATGGGATTCTTCAACGACCGCATCCGCCTGATGGCCGACTATTACAACAAGAAGACCACCGACCTGCTTTTCAGCGTCACGCTGCCCGATACGTCGGGTTACGGCTCGGCCCGGCAGAACGTCGGTTCGGTACGCTTCTACGGCGCTGAGGTGGAACTCTCGACGGTGAACATCCAGAGCAAGAACTTCACCTGGACGACCGACTTCACCTACTCGTTCAACATGAACAAGGTGTTGTCGCTCCCCGACGAGTACAGGTACAAGGACGTCGACGGCAAGGATGCATGGCGTATCGGCGGGTACACGATGTCGGAGACGGGATTCCGTTTCGGCGGCACGGCTGTCGGCGAACGCATGGGGCGCATCTACGGCTACAAGACCGCCTACATCATCGAAACCGAGGCGCAGGCCGACGCGGCGCTGTACGACGTCAATTCACACGGCATCCGCCGTTCGGACGGCCGTTCGATCGCCGGCCGCAAGGACATCGGCGACTACGAATGGCTCAACCGCGCCGGGTCGGCGCGTACGGCGGACGGCAGCGAGCAGATCAACGACGAGGACATGTTCCTGCTGGGGTACGTGACGCCCCACTCCACCGGCGGTATGAACAATACCTTCAAGTACAGGAACCTCTCGCTGTCGGTCTACGTCGACTATGCGCTGGGGCACTCGGTCTACAACTACATGTATACGCGCGGCCTGCAAACCTCGATGGGCAACTGCAACTGGAACCTCATCTACGATGCGAACGACTGCTGGCAGAAGCCGGGCGACAACACCAAGCTGGCGCGCCTGTCGGCCAACGACGCCGACGGCGGCAACAAGAACTATTCGCGCATCTCGGACATCAACGTGCAGAAGGGCGATTACCTCTGTCTGCGCGACGTGACGCTGTCGTACAGCTTCCCCAAGCGGTGGATCGGCAAGCTCGGGCTGGGCAACCTGACGGTCTCGGTATCGGGCAACACGCTGGTATACTGGACGAAGGTCAAGGGCGTGTCGCCCGAGTCGGCGGTGGCCTCCTCGGGATCGAGCACGGGCATGTACAGCGCGGTGAACACCAGCTCGGCCGATTATAACATTTACCCGCCCACGCGCAAGGTGATGTTCAGCCTGAAGGCCACGTTCTGAACGGGATGATTCTCAACAACTAAATCGAATATACGAATATGAAATTCCATAAGCTATATATTGCAGCGATAGGCGCCGCCTCGATGGCGATGGCGGGGTGCGAGCTCGATATCGTCAACTCCGACCAGCTCAACACGACGAACATGTGGGTGGACGAAAGCGATGTCACGGGCGCGACGACGGGTATCTATTTCGAATTGCGCAACGCCTTCCGGCAGAATTACACGAACCAGTTCTTCTGGGGCGAACTGCGCGTCGGGCCCGCCATGTGGGATCGCGGTACGAACCGTTCGCTGATGGACTCGGACATGCTGGAAGTACTGCACAGCCTGCTCAACGGAGGCACGTCGTCGGTAAGCTGGACGAACCTCTACACCTGTATCAATCAGTGCAACTCGGTGATAAAGTACGCGCCGTCGGTCGAAATGTCCGACCAGACGCGCAGCTACTGCCTCGGGAACGCCTATTTCGTCCGGGCATACGTCTACTACTGGATCGCCCGCGTATGGGGCGACGCACCCGTCATCCTGACGCCCACCGAGAGCACCGGGCGGGAGATCTACCCTTCGCGTTCGCCCAGGGCCGAGGTCTACGCCCAGGTGGCGCAGGACATCGAAAGCGCGCTCACGCACATCACTTCCAACGCCCAGGGCTGCTATTATGCCACGGTGGACAACATCAACATGCTGAAGGCCGACTTCGCGCTGTGGATGTACGCCGCACAGAAAGGCGGCGATTCCTACCTGACGATGGCCGGGGAGGCGCTCGACGCCGTTACGCGCACGCCGCTGCTCGGCAAGTTCGCCGATGTGTTCGACGTGAAGAACAAGGCCAACAAGGAGATCGCCTTCGCGCTGCATGTCGATGCGACGAACGAGGTGCATTCGGCCAGCTACATCCAGCGCTTCATCTGGGGCTCGACGCAGGTCAAGGCCTCCTACCGCAACGTCGAGGGCGGCGTGCCGGTATCGAGCAACCAGTGGTTCTGTTATGCGGACGAATTCATCGGCGAACTGAAACGGAACAAGGAGCAGAACAACGACCAGCGCAGCGACGTGACCTATATGGAGCGCACGGGCGTGAGCGACATGTACGAAAAGGTCGGATGGCCCAACAAGTTCACGGGCGACTGGTCTTCGGGAACGCTGCTCTACGACGACGACCTGATCCTCTACCGGTATGCGCAGTACTATATGTTCCGTGCCGAGCTGTACTATTACAGGAAACAGTACAAGGAGGCGCTCGGGGAGCTGAACGTGGTCGCCCAGCGCGCCTACGGGAAGGCGGACTTCTACACCTCGGCCACGCAGCAGGACGTGCTCGAAGCGCTGGCTGCGGAGAACCGCTGGGAATTCGCCGAGGAGGGCAACCTGTGGTTCACCTACATCCGCCTGGGTTACATCGACACCTACTGCCCGCTCAAATACTGGCCCAATACGGGTGTCGAGGGCGGCGTGGGCGGTTCGACGAACCCCAACATCTACCTCTTCCCGATCTCGACCTCGGCGATCAACAAGAACAGCAACCTCAGGCAGACCGAAGGCTGGTCTTAATCCATTTACCCAACAGAAAACTATTCAGCTATGAGAAAATTCATATCCGGCCTGCTCGCCATCGCCGCCGCGGCATTCACAGGCTGTTACGAGTCGGGCACCGATGCGGACAACACGAGCCGGGAGGCGCGCATCTCGATTTCGCCCGCCGCGATCGGGTTCGATGCCGACGGGCGGACGACGGACGGACTGGCGTTCGGCACATACATCGTGACGGTGAACCCCTACGGCAAAATGTATAGCGACTGGTATGCCGAACTGGTCGGCACCGACTGGGCCACGCTCGACTACCATACGGCCTCGCCCGACGGCGCGGTCGAAAAGGCGCTGCGGATCACCTGCTCCGCGAACACGGACTACAAGCGCACGGGAACGCTGCGCTTAACGCTCTCCAAGACGGGCGAAAGCGTCGATTTCCCGATCACGCAGGTCGGGCTCAAACCCGATGCCACGCTCACCCTCTCGACGGAATCGGACATCGAAATGATGGCCCTGGAGCCTGCCGAGGTGACTGTGGCCTTCGAGACCAACATGCCCGCCTCGACCGTCACGGCCGAGCTGGAAGAGGGCGTGGAGTGGCTCACCTGCACGCTCGACAGGGAGGCCGGGACGATCGTCCTCGCGGCTTCGGACAACACCTCGCCCACCGACATGCGGGAGGCGACGGTGACTGTGAGCGCCGGGACGGAGGATACGAGCCTCGCCACAAGGCAGATCAAGGTGCGGCAGCTGGCCAACGAAACCTACCTGTTTATTTACGGGTCGGGCATACCCCACTTTGCGGCCTTCGGCGATGCCGCACAGATGAACAAGAACGACCTGGTGTTCGGCCTCGACCACTATTTCCGCAGCGGCAAGGTGATCCTCTCGACTTCGCGTACGCCGGACGCCTATCCGCGCTATGCGCTGACGGCCGACGGCAAACTCGCCGTACTGGCCGACGCGGCTGCCGAGGCCGCGGCGCCCGAGCTCACGTTCGGCATTGCGGGGATGAATGCCCTGCGCGTGACGATCGCGCTCGACGAGGACAACAACGTGGTGGCAGCCGACTCGAAGGCCGAGTTCACGCGCATCTCGACCGTGAACAGCATGCCCGAATCGGAACTGGCCGGCTACCCCACCAAGGAATACGTCACGCGTGACGGAAAGACCAAGACGTGGATGACGACCGGCCTGCACTGGAACGGCGGCGCGGCGATGGGCACCTACAAGCTGGGCAGCGGTCTGGTCGGGGGCTCGAAGACGGGCGGTTACGACGAAGCGGAGTATTCGATGCGCAACCCGGCCTATGACACCGAGGAGAACGGCGGGACGCTCAAGGAGCTGATGATGCCCGACGGCGTGACGACGCGCGCTTCGGTCTACGGACGCCTTTACAGTTCGTACGAAACGCTGACGGGCGACCCGGCCGGCGCGCTGAGCCCAGCCCTGCTGATGCCCTTCCCGCTGGGAGGCGCCGGGACGGTGGTCGTGGATGCCGTGGGCAACAGCATCACGCTGGAACCGATCCTCAAGGCCGACCTGAAAGACTACGCAGCCTCCGACGGCGGCAATACGCAGGCCGAGGCCGACCACCCGTCGCTCTCGATGCAGGTGCAGGGCATCTGTCCCTACGGCTGGCATATCGCCAACATGTCCGACTGGAAAGACCTGATCTACGCGGTGGCGGAGTCGTCGAAGAGCTATTCGGACTACCCCGTGGCGGCTGCGACGGCATCGTACGGCGCCATGACCTCGGGCAATGCGGCCAATGTGGCGGCGCACCTGCGCTGCAAGGAGTGGCAGGACGCCGAGTTCAACCCCGCGACCGCCATTTCGAACGGTGCCGAGGCCTTCGCTTTCAACCTCTACCCGCAGGGGTGGCGTCTCTACAAGAGCGGCTATGACTACTGTGCCAACTCGGGCAACGTGCGCTTCTACTGCCTGATTCCGATGATGGGACAGACCACGGCCTCGAAGATGGCCCTGTGGCGCGCCTACTGTACGACCTCGGCCGATATGGTATTCGACGACGGGTTCGACGTGGGCAACGGTTCGGGAGCCGCGGTGCGCTGTGTGAAAAATTACGAGAATTTCTGAATCCGGAGCGGGCCGGACGGGAGTACGCCCCAGTCCGGCCCGGGCTCCGGCCATGGAACGACAACGAATAAAAAAAAGAAAAACCTATGAAATACTATAAAATGCTTATGCTCCTCACCCTTGTCGCAGCCGGCCTGGCGGCAGGATGCAGCGACGACGAAGATCCGCTGAAGGACTGGACGGGGCCGTCGAAGCCCGGCACCGAGATCAAAACCCCGGCCGAGGTCGGCAACCGTGTCGTCGCGCACCGCGGCGGTTCGACGGAGGCCGGGACACGGCAGTTCCCCGACAATTCGGTGGCGGCGCTCAACTATGCCATCGGGCTGGGCTGCTACGCGTCGGAGTGCGACATCTACCTTACGAAGGACGACGATGTCGTGGTGGCGCACGCATCGGCGGGGTGTTACATCAACAACCTCAAGCCGTGGGAGCATACGCTCGCCGAACTGCGTGCCGCCGGGACGCTGGCCAACGGGGAACAGCTGCCCTCGCTGGCCGACTTCATCGACGTGGTGCTCGAGGCGGGAACCACGCGCCTGTGGCTCGACGTGAAGAACATTACCATCGACGGCAAATCGACCGAAGAGGGGCGCGAGGCTTCGGCCAGGGCGTGTGAGAGGGCGTGCGAGATCATCGAAGAGATGGGCGCGCAGAATTTCTGCGAGTTCATCGTCACGGGCAATGCGACGAAAATCAGTTCGAGCAGCCCCGCCACCATCTGGCGGCGTTCGCTCGCCGCGGCGGGCGCCGTGGGCAGCAATGCCGGGTGGATGAGCTTCCGCAACCCGGCCGATTACATCTCCTACGGCTATCCGTGGGCGAACCTCTCGACCGAAAACCTCTATTTCGAGGGGAAGACCGTGAACAAGAACGGTTATTCGGTGCAGAAATTCCTCGATGCGGGGCTGAAGCTCAGCGTATACAATGCCGACCTGGATGTCGACATGGATTATTACCTGGCCTACAAGGACAAACTCTACGCCATCTGCACGAACTACCCCCGCAAGCTGCTGGGCAAATGGAACTGACCGAACCGTTCCGTATCCTGCCCGGCACCTGTGCCGGCGGTACGGCCGGGATGATATCCGGGCTTTGAAGCCCGGATATTTTTATTACCTTTAGCCCTGCGCAGCTTCGTCCTCGACCCGTATTTCCCGGGATTCCAGAAAAAATGCACTTTTTCGAAAAAAAAAGTGAAAACAGACTAGGTATTTTTGTGCCTATGGCTGTATAGTATAGGTAACACCCTAAAAGTATACATATTGGAACGCCATACAGATACCCCTACCATAACCGACATGGAGGGACTGCTATACAGATACCTCGTCCGCCGGACGAGCGGGGCCGAAGACCGGGAGGTATATGCCTGGCTCGAAGCCTCGGAGAAGAACCGCAGCCTGTTTTTCGAAGTCGCGGCCGTATGGAGCGCACACAGGACGCTCATCTCCCCCGCCACCGGCGAGCGCTGCGATGCCATGCTACGGCGGCTCAACGCGCGTATCGACGCCGACGACGCCATGCAGCGCCCCGCGCGGTTGGCATGGCGGCGTTGGATGTCCGCAGCGGCTGCGGCAGC
>OAUV01001176.1_pt1 | contig 16706 bp, 19 predicted proteins | sample 1516841 | NCBI WGS metagenome assembly OAUV01 (sample SAMEA2580044, study PRJEB22360) | human gut metagenome | biome: human gut; feature: human-associated habitat; material: faeces | place: Denmark | collected 2008/2010 | reverse complement strand
ACATGAAGCTGGACAAATCCGTCATCGAGCGCCGCATCAAGATCATGCAGGCCGAGGGCGTGGAGTTCCGCACCAGCATGGATGTGGGCGGTGCCGTGGATGCCGAGAGCATCCTGAACAGCTACGATGCCGTGGTGCTCTGCTGCGGTGCCAAAAAGGCCCGTGACCTGAACGTTCCGGGCCGGGATGCCAACGGCGTGCATTTTGCCGTGGATTACCTCACCAGCGTGACAAAGAGCCTGCTGGACAGCAAATTTGCCGACGGCAGGGCCATTGATGCCAAGGGCAAGAACGTTCTGGTCATCGGCGGCGGCGACACCGGCAACGACTGCCAGGGCACGGCCCTGCGGCAGGGCTGCACTGATCTGGTGGCTCTGGAAATGATGCCGCAGCCTCCCAAGGAGCGTGCCGCCAGCAACCCCTGGCCCGAGTGGCCCCGGGTGCTCAAGGTGGACTACGGCCAGACCGAGTGCATGGCAAAGTTCGGCAAGGACCCCCGTGTCTACCAGACCACGGTCAAAGAATTCCTCAAGGACGATGCAGGCAACCTGACCGCTGCCGTCATCTCCTACCTCAAGCCCGAGCGTGACCCCGAGACCGGCCGCACCAACATGGTGCCCACCGGCGAGGAGTTCACCTACAACTGTGAGCTGGCCTTCATTGCCGCCGGTTTCGTGGGCTGTGAGAGCTATGTGGCCGATGCCTTCGGTGTCAGCCTGACCGGCCGCGGCTGTGTGGACACCGACCACTTCCGCACCAACGTGGACAAGGTGTTTGCCTGCGGCGATATGCGCCGGGGCCAGAGCCTTGTCGTCTGGGGCCTGCGCGAGGGCCGCGACTGCGCCGCCGAGGTAGACCGCTACCTCATGGGCTACACCAACCTGTAAGCCCGCATCCCGGCCATTACTGAACCATTCTCTTTCCTATCCTAAACAAGCCAGAGCGGAAGCTTCCTCCATGGGGCTTCCGCTCTGGCTTTTCCTGTGGATATCGACCTGCATCAAAAAAGCGGCCTGCCGAAGAGGGCAGGCCGCTTTGCGTTCAATCTTCTCTCTTCAATTCTTCTTGCAGCAGCCGTTTGAACAAAACCGGGTAATTACTTGCACCATGCACGATATGGTAGACGAACACAGTATCCACAATCAGCCGATAGACGCAGAGATACTGCCCGGCGATCACATAGCGATAGCCGCTTTTCAGCAGTTCGGCATCTCTTGGAAGCGAACCCGACAGCGGGAAACGTTCCAACCGCGAAAGAGAATCCAAGATTCGATCCGTGATTTTTCGGGCAGAATTCGGCCCTACCAGATTCATGTGAAGCTCTGCGATTGCTTCCAGTTCCCGCTGTGCCGACTCCAGAATTTCGATCTTAGCCACGACGATAGATCTCCTCCAGCCGTTTTCTGGAATCCTCCAGTGTGTAAGCCGGAGCACCAGCAAGCCTTCCCTGTTCCGCTGCTTCCAGCTTTGCCCGGAGTTTCAACGCCTCTTCCCGCTGTTCAAATGCTTCAATGCTCATTACAACAAGGTCGCCCTCTCCATTCTTTGTAATGTAGATCGGCTCACCCGCTCCGTGCGCCAGATTTGAAATGGAACCGTAGTCATTGCGAAGCGCTGTAGACGACTTGATGATCATAGTGCACACCCCCATAAATGATTCTAATATAATTCTATCAGAATCATTCATTTTCTTCAAGCGTTCTCATCAAAAAAGCGGCCTGCCCTCTCCGGCAGGCCGCTTTGCGTTCAATCCGTATCGTATTCGGTACCGGCCCCACCGGTCGGCGGCTCCGTCTGCGCGGCAGACGGTGTGGCACCGGCAGAAGGGGTCGTGGTCTCGGGCGGGGTGGCGGGCACCTCGGCCTCGACCTCTGCCGCCATATAGACGATGATGGTCGAGCCGACCTCCACCATGGCACCGGGCTCCTCGCTGCAATAGGCCACACAGCCCGAGACATAGGAGCCATCGTTATAGATGGGATAAAAGCTCGCATTCAGCCCCACCTGCGCCAGCTGCTGCTCCGCGCCATCCCGGGTAAAGCCTGCCACGTTGGGCATCTCCACCATCTGCGGGCCGCGGCTGACCACCAGATCGATGGTGCTGCCCTTTTCGATGACCTCTCCGGCTTCGGGGGTCTGACGGATGATCTTGCCCTTTTCCACGGTATCACTGTATTCCATGGTCACATAGAACAGGTAATCCCCGGCATAGCTGTTGTTGTTGCGCACCTGCGAATCGTAGTCCATCCCCACAAAGTCAGGGGCCAGATTCACCGGCTCTGTCACCAGTGAGCTGGCCGGTTCGGAGGCCGGGGTGGATTCCGCAGGCTTTGCGGTGTGCAGCCCCTGATTTACCAGTCCCCACACGATGAGCAATGTCAGGATGGCCAGCAGGATCAGGATGGCCGCCAGCAGGTTGCGCAGGCTGAGGATATGCTTTTTCCGCTCCTCTTCCTCGGTGGACTGAGGGCGCGGCGCGGCCTGCTGCAGAGTCTGGGTGAGCTCCATGGTATACTCCTGGCTGCTCAGTGCCCGGAACAGCTGGGGCACGGTCTGGATGCGCTCGGCAGGCCTGAGCTGCAAGCCCATCCAGAGCACATCCGAAACATACTCCGGCACCGCCCGTTCCAGCGTGCGGGCGCGGGGGTTGGAGTCCGACACCAGACGCTGTGCCGCAGGAACAGGGCTCTGCCCGCAGACCATCCGGTAGACCACGGCGGCAAGGCTGTATTCGTCGGTGTAACGGCCCTCAAATTCGGTGGTGGAATACTGCTCCGGTGCCGAGTAGCCCTCGTACAGCTGCTCGTGCAGGCCGCTGCCTGCCGTGCGCAGCCCCACGGTGGCGTAGCCCGTCAGGCGTGCCCGGCCGTTTTCCAGCACCCGGATATTTTCCGGGCAGATGCCCCGGTGCACCAACCCTACCTGATGCATGGCCGCCACGCCGTCAAACACAGGCTGCAGCATATTGCGGGCCGTCTCGGCCGAAACCGGGCTGGGACGCTCATCCAGCCACTGCTGCAGCGGGATGCCGCCGGGGTTTTCCATCACGGCGTAGACGGTGTTGTTCTCCTCGAACACGTCCAACACAGCCTCCAGACCGTTTGCGGGGGTGATGCGCTGGATGGAGCGGTAGAGATCGGCAAAGTCCATCCGGGTGGTCTTGAACAGCACCTCGCTGCCCAGCTTGGGCCGGAGCAGCGCGTCCGTGCCCCGCTCCGCCGACAGCGTCAGGGGCATATACTCCTTGATGGTCACCCGGAACCGCCCGACGTTCTCCACGCCCCGGTACAGGATGCCCTCGCCGTCGATGCTCTGCATCTCGCCCACGGTATACCGTCCGGCCAACAGCGTGCCCACCGGTAGGCTGCCCGCCGGGTTGCGCCCGGCCAGTACCCCGCCGCAGTGCGGGCAAACCGACACCCGGTTCTCCAGCTCACCCATGCAGTACGGGCAGATGCGTTTTGCTTCCATGTGCGCCACCTCGTTTCTTCGTGGTCTGTTTCAAATCATTGTACCATATTTGCCCCCGCCGCGCAATCGGCAAAGCAAAAAAGCGCCGCCCTCTGAGTTTTTTCACAGGGGGCAGCGCTCAATTCGCACCAATATCAGCAGTAGAACTTCGATTCACCAAACACATCATTCCACTGTGCCACAATGTAGCTTGAACGGCTTTCCAGAACATCTACAATTGCGTTCAACGTTCTGGCAGGAATCTTCGAGTTATTGTTGGCCACAATACAGCCTCCCGCTTCCGTAATCCAGATCTTTGTTGCACTGGCATTCGGAACACCCTTTGCAACATGGACATGAACCGGTTCCAGCGGTGCACCTTCATTGCTCCAGAAGAAAATCACATAACCGAACAGCCGGAACAGACTAGGCACTTTCGATTCCCCCCTCATGCGAGAAGCGGATCAGAAGATGTGCCGTTGATTTGACCAGCTCTTTCAGGCTCGCCATCTCCATTTCAGAATAGCCATTATTGGTCCACAAATACCCCGGCAGAATACAGGTCGCCGACTTAAAGCCGTTTTCTACAGGTGTTTCAATCTGTACCTTTACCTGCTCCTGATTGCCATTCTGAATTGGCGAGGAATAAACGATTTCCGTCCCATCATTCAAGGTCATAAAAGGATAAAGCATCCGAACACCCTCTTTCTTAAAAGAAGTATACCATGAAATCCAGAAAGTTTCAATTATCGATAAATATCATCGCCGAGGCTGGTTCTAAACACTTAAGGGCGGAGGAGATGATCGTGGTTGCCTGCTGATGCTTTTCCGCCATGTAAAAAGCCGCTCTTTGTGCATCACAACACAAAAAGCGGCTTCATTACGTTCCTTATTCAGGCCTGCGGAGCATTATTCCGGCAGATCCTCTTCGTTCTCCAGGCTGTGCCAGACGTTCTGGACATCGTCGTTGTCCTCCAGGGCATCCAGCAGCTTGCCCATTGCCTTGAGCTGATCGGGGTCGGTCAGACGGGTGGTGGTCATGGGGACCATGGCCAGGTCGTCGCTCAGGATCTCGTAGCCCTTCTCTTCCATGGCCTTGACCACAGCGGAGTAGTTCTCGGGATCGGTGGTGATCTCAGCAGCCTCTTCGCCTGCATCAAAGTCCTCAGCACCGGCATCCAGAGCATCCATCATGGCCTCATCGGCATCCTTGTCCTCCAGAGAGATGTCAATGACACCCTTCTGGCTGAACAGGAAGGCCACACAGCCCATAGCGCCCAGGTTGCCGCCGTTCTTGTCGAAGTAGTGGCGCAGGTCGGCAGCGGTACGGTTGCGGTTGTCGGTCAGGGTCTCGACCATGACAGCAACGCCGCCAGGGCCGTAGCCCTCGTAGGTGATGGCCTCGAACTCGGTCTTGTCACCGCCCTCAGCCTTCTTGATGATGCGCTGGATGTTATCGTTGGGCACGCTCATGCGCTTTGCCTTGGCGATCAGGTCTGCCAGCTTGCTGTTGGAAGCCGGGTTAGGGCCGCCGTCACGGACGGCAACGCTGATCTCGCGGCCGATCTTGGTAAAGACCTTTGCTCTTGCGCCATCGGTCTTTTCCTTCTTGCGCTTAATGTTGTTCCATTTGCTATGTCCAGACATGGGAACCTCCTAAAGTTTTATCGAAATCTCCGCCTGCGGGCAGACGGGCTGTGGTCGCCCGCTTGTGGCAGCACACAAAATCTAACTCTATTATTGTAGCACAATCACGAATCCCATTCAAGGGCTCCGGGCGTGTTTTTCGCTTGTTCGTGTTGGAAAACCGGCTTTTCAGGCCGGTTTACAGCAGCCGCAGGGCCTTGGGGTAATGGTTTTTGACCCGTCCGCCCGACACCTTGCCGCCGCCCATGGGGCAGCCATCCACGGTCACGCAGCACCAGCCATCGGCGGCAGTGTCCGCGGCGATCTCACGGCCAGAAAGGTACTCCGTTACCCGCGGGTCGGCAAGGGTCAGTGCTTCACAGTTGGTGCAGAGCGCGCCGAATGCCGTGAACAGGTGGTGCTCCGGCACAAAACGGCCCTTCTGCACGCTGCCCACGAACACCCCCGCCCGCAGGACATGCAGTCCCGTCTGCGGGAAGGGTACGGGCAGCAGAACACTGCCGCCATGCACCACGGCAGGGCGGTCCGCCAGCGCCGGGAAATACTGCCGGGCAAACTCCTGCCATGCAGCAAGGCTCTGGGCCGGGGTGGCCTCCCCTGCCCCGGCATCCCGGCTGCGGGTGCTGCGGCCCTGCACCGCCTCCCGCAGGGCACGGCTGCTCTCCCGGCGGGCACTGCGGGCATCCGGGGCCTTGGCAGGCTTGCCGCCCTTGCTTCCCTTCTGCTTTTTGCTCTGCTCTGCGGCAGCAGCCAGCCAGAGCTCTTCCTCTGCCGTATAGGTTCCGGGGGCAGGCAGCGCCCGCGGCGTGCCAGCCTTGACCAGACGGGCAATAAAATGCCCCTCGCCGCCCTGACAGGGCCAGATCCGGCGCACTTTATTCACATCCAGCGGCAGGCCGCCGGTGCGGTTTGCCTCACCCGGGCTGCCAAAGCTGTAATCCACATTGCCGAACACATCGGCCAGCGTGAACTCCGGGTGGCGCTGCAAAAATGCCGCCACCTGTTCCTCGTCCTCTTCCGGGGCAAAGGTGCAGGTGGAGTAGATCATCTCGCCGCCGGGGGCCAGGCAGGCCGCCGCGTTGTCCAGGATCTGTGCCCCCAGTGCAGCGCACTGCTTTACCAGCGCTTCACAATGCTGGGTCACAGCCACGGCTTCCTTGCGGAACATTCCCTCGCCGGAGCAGGGCGCATCCACGAGAACACGGTCAAAAAACTCCGGCAGAGCGGCGGCAATTCGGCCGGTGTCCTCGTTCAGCACCACAGCGTTGGGCACGCCCATCCGCTCCAGATTGCTCCGGAGCACCTCGGCGCGGGCGGCAACGAACTCATTGCTCACCAGCAGCCCCTGCCCGCCCAGCGCTGCCGCCAGCTGGCTGCTCTTGCCGCCGGGGGCCGCGCAGGTATCCAGCACCCGCATCCCGGGCCGGACCCCCAGCAGGGGCGCGGCACTGGAAGCGGAAGGCTCCTGCGAGTAGAACACGCCCGCATGGTGGTAGGGGTGCCGCCCGGGCTTGAAGGTGGGGTCCTGCACCACAAAGCCCGCCTTGCAGAAGGGCGAGGGCTCCACCGGAAAATCTGCCTGCGCGGCAAACTGCTCCGGCGCAGCACGCAGGGCCGAGACCGTCACGCCCCGGGCAGCAGTCTCCTGCGGGGCGGCATAGAGAGCATCGAACCGGTCACCCAGCAGAGCGCGCTCCCGGCGCTCAAAATATTCCGTAGGCATGAAAGCTTATCCTCCCATGAATAAAGCCGCCGTTCGCGGCAAAACTAAGGCTGTGAGGGAAAGCCCCCTCACGAAAGGAGTAACGAACCATGAAGGACCACAGCGAGAATCGCACCGAAAACCGCACGAACAACTGCAAGAACCAGAGCCAGAACCGCACCACCAATCAGACCACCAACGAGCACAAGCACCCCAACCAGTATACCAAGGGTGCCGACGACGAGGGTGCCAAGAACAAGAAGTAACACCGCATAAGAAAGCCCGCTGCCTTCCCTGCACTGTTTTCCAGTGCGGAAAGCAGCGGGCTTTCGCGTTTTATTTCTGGTTCGGGTCAAACTGCCGCCACAGGGCATCGAACAGCTCTTCCACACGGGCCATCTGCCCGGTGAGGTAAAGCCAGCCCAGCAGACACTCAAAGCCGGTGGAAGCGCGGTATTCCTCGGGGGAAGCGTGCTTGGCCACACTGGCCTTGCTGGCGTTGCGGCCCCGCTTGAACACAGCCAGCTCCTCCTCTGTGAAGAGCGGCTCCAGCAGCTGCTCCTCCCGGAACTGTGCCCGGGCCGAGACATACTTGACCTTTTCCACATTGAGCTTGCCTGCGGACATCCGGTGGTGCCGTGCCAGACGGGTGCGCACCAGCAGTTCCAGCACGCTGTCTCCCACAAAGGCCAGCGCCAGCGGGTTCAGCTCACGGGGGTCGATGGTTTCCGATTCGTTCATCGTAGTAATACCCTTCGTCTCTGTCCTCCCGATCAGGTGATCCTTCATTCAACCTCTCAGTCACGGGCTAACGCCGTGACAGCTCCCCTAGTAGGGGAGCCTTTGGCAGAAGATTCATTTTTCGCTATCATCGCCTATGGCTCCAAAACCATCATCTGCCGCAAGGCAAAAAACGGCGGCAGCAGGTTCAAAAGTAGCGAAGCGCCAACACTCGAAAATGCGACGATATGCCAAGGCCTCCCCTACTAGGGGAGGTGGCATCGAGCGAAGCGATGATGACGGAGAGGTTGGACAGAGCTGAAACCTTTCCTTTAGAAGATATAATCGAACTGATACTCACCAATGAGGATGGTGTCGTTCTCCTGCACGCCCTTTTCCACCAGTTCGGTCAGGATGCCGCTCTCGTCCAGCTGACGCTGGAAATACTGCAGGCTCTCGTAGTCATCCACATTGCTGCCGGCCAGGATATATTCCAGCCAGGGCGCGTCGATGCTCCACACATGGGCCTCCATCCGCTGGATGGTATAAGCACGGTCGTTGGCCTTGGGCTCGGGCTTCTTGTACTCGGGGGTGAACACGGGCACCGGCGGGATATCCTTCAGGCGGTTGTAGACCAGGCCCGGCAGCTCCCGCACGCCCTGCATGGTGGCAGCAGAGATTGGCACAAAGGTCAGGCCCTTGCCCTCCACATAGCTGCGGAAGCTCTCGATCTGCTCCTCGGTGGCCAGGTCGCACTTGTTGCCCACCACGATCTGGGGGCGCTGTGCCAGCTCGGGGCTGAACTTTGCCAGCTCCTCGTTGATCTTTTCAAAGTCCTCCACCGGCTCACGGCACTCGCTGCCGGAGACATCCACCACATGCAGCAGCAGGCGGCAGCGCTCCACATGGCGCAGGAAGTCGTGGCCCAGACCAATGCCCTCGCTGGCACCCTCGATCAGACCGGGGATGTCGGCACAGACAAAGCTGGCACCCTCACCCACCGACACGACACCCAGGGTGGGCACCAACGTGGTGAAGTGATAGTTCGCGATCTTGGGCTTGGCTGCGCTGATGGTAGAGATGAGGGTGGACTTGCCCACATTGGGGAAGCCGATCAGGCCCACATCAGCGATCAGCTTCAGCTCCAGCGTCACCTGGATGTCCTCACCGGGCATACCGGGCTTGGCAAACTTGGGGATCTGACGGGTAGGCGTTGCAAAATGTGCGTTGCCGTAGCCGCCGCGGCCGCCCTTTGCGATGGTGACGGGGGTGTGGTCGGACAGGTCCGCGATGACCAGCCCGCTCTCCGCGTCCTTGATCACGGTGCCCAGCGGCACCTTGATGATGAGGTTCTCGGCATTCTTGCCGTGGCAGAGGCTTGCGCCGCCCTTGCCGCCCTCGGGGGCAGTGTACTTACGCTTGTAGCGGAAGTCCATCAGGGTGGAAAGATGATCGTCCACCACAAAGATGATGTCACCGCCGCGGCCGCCATCACCGCCGTCCGGGCCGCCAGCGGCCACGAACTTCTCACGATGGAAGCTCACTGCGCCATCGCCGCCCTTGCCCGCATGGAGCCAGATGGTGGCGATATCGATAAAATTGGTTTGTGCTGCCATACAGCCCCTCCTATTCTTAAAAAGCCTTTTCCCTCTATTCAGCTCCCCTACTAGGGGCAACGGCAACGACCACCGCCAGTGGCGGATTAAGGGAGTTGTTGTTGGGGCCGCGGCCAGCAAGATGCGAGTGTCAACCTTGACACGAAGCAGATGCTGGGAGCCGCAACTCGTAGCTGGCCGCGCCAAAGCGCGGACTGAGAGGTTTGATTTCCAAACAGAAAAGGCTTTTTCGTTACCTAAAAAGAGCCGGGCCACGAGGGTCCGGCTCTTCGGGTTGCAGTTTTTCAGGCAGAAGTTACTGCTTCACGCTGCACTTCTTGCCGCTCTTGCCCACGCGCTCAAAACGGACAGTGCCGTCAACCAGAGCAAACAGGGTGTCATCGCTGCCCTTGCCAACGTTCTCACCCGGCATGATGTGGGTGCCACGCTGACGAACCAGGATGTTGCCGGCCAGAACGAACTGACCATCTGCACGCTTGGTGCCCAGACGCTGTGCTGCGGAATCGCGGCCGTTCTTGGTGCTGCCTACGCCCTTTTTATGTGCCATTGTAATTTACCTCCTTAGCCGTTGATCGCAGTGATCTCAACCTTGGTGTAGGGCTGACGATGGCCCATGCGGCGAGCACTGTGCTTCTTTGCGCGATAGGTGATGATGTTCAGCTTCTTGCCCTTGCCATTCTTGATGACCTTGGCAGAAACGGAAGCGCCCTCAACAACGGGAGCGCCAACCTTGACAGAACCCTCCTCGCCAATAGCGAGAACCTGATCAAACTTCACTTCGGAGTCGGCCTCAACGTCCAGCTTTTCGATGTAGACGATGTCGCCCTGCTCCACGCGGTACTGCTTACCGCCGGTAACAATGATTGCGTACATTTGTTTCATTCCTTTTCGTTGTACTCGCTGGTCGTAAAGGCAGGCCCTCACAGGGCCGTTTCCGGTGCCCACACCATGCGGCTAGAATATTATAGCAGAAAAAAGTCCGCTTTGCAAGGGCTTTTTGCACTTTACTCCGGATTTTTTTCGTTCTTTTCCGGGTGTTCGCGCCGGTCCAGCGCTTCCTTTACGGTTTCATTCCACGCTGCCGTTTTCTCAATGAACTCCGCGCGGGATGCAGAGGCCGGCAGAGCAGCGTCCGTCCCCGCAAAGGCAGTGGGGTCGTCCAGCTTTTTCATCCGTGCCCGGTTCTCGCTGTTCAGGGGCAGCTCCACCATCAGGGGCTTGTCCCTGAACTTCTTTGTCAGGAGGATCTCTGCGATCACGCCGCCCACAACGGCAATGCCTGCCACCAGCTGGGACACCCGCAGGCCGATGCTGGGCACCAGCAGCAGGCTGTCGGTGCGGAGGGCTTCGATCCAGAAGCGGCCCGCGCCGTACCAGATGAGGTACCGCAGGGCGATATCCCCTGCGAACCTGCGTTTTTTGAGGTAGCGCACCAGCAAGAACAGACCCACAAAGCACCAGATGCTCTCATATAAGAAGGTGGGATGCACCGGCAGGTTCGGGTCGATGGTCACGCCTTTGGGCACCGTGACCACGCTGCTCGTCAGGTAATCGTGGGTCGCCTGGCTGTACATGCCCCAGGGCAGGGTGGTGTTGCAGCCAAAGGCCTCCTGATTGAAGAAGTTGCCCCAGCGGCCGCAGCCCTGCCCGATGAGGAAGCCCATGGCCGCCAGATCGAACATGGGCAGCACGGGAACTTTCCGCCACTTACAGGCCAACCCGCCGAACAGAAAGGCCCCGATGATGCCGCCATAAATGGCAAGACCGCCATCCCGGATGGCCAGCACATCTTTCAGGCTGTGGTACTGATAGGGCGAAAGGGCCACATAGTAGAGCCGGGCACACAGGATACCCATGACCACACCGATGAGGATGACATCCACCATGGCATCGGCATCCACACCAAACTCCACACTGTGCCGGAACGCGAACACCAGCGCCAGGCACATGCCCACGGCAATGCAGACACCGTACCAGTAAATGTTCATGCCTCCGATGGAAAAGGCCACGCGGTCAAGCTCAAAGCTCAGCCCCAGCCCCGGAAACTGCACCAGATTCGTCATTCTTCCATCTCCTCCTCATCGTCCGGCTCTTCCCCGGCCGTGCCGTCGGGCTGGATGTACATCACAGCCATCCGCTCCTCGCTCAGGATCTTCTGCAGTGCTGCGTCGGCATCCTCTGCCGTCAGCGCCGCCAGCGTGGCGATCTGCTGGGCCACGGTCTGGCCGCTGAGAGCAAAGTCTGCCATCTGGCTGGCCGAGTCCTCCACGTTCTCCAGATTTTCGATCAGCTGGCCGTATTTTTCATTCTTGCACAGGGTAAAGATCTCCCGGTCCACGCCCTCAGCACGGATGCGCCGGATCTCCTCCAACAGCAGCTGCTTCACAGTGTCGGGCACATCGCTCTCGCCGGTGAACAGGATGCAGCAGCAACCGTCCACTCGGAGCACCTCCCCGCCAAAGCCGGGGTTGGTCAGGCCCTCATCATAGAGCTTCCGGTAGAGCCTCGACATGCCGCCAGAGATGCAGCAGAGGATGAGGTCATACAGGATCTCACTGCGCAGGTCGTCATGCTGCAGCGGCTGCTCCTTGAAGCCGATGCCGAAGCAGGGCTTGGATACCGGCATTGTAATGGTCTTTTCGGCAGCGGCCAGCGTCATGGGTTCCTCTGTCCAGAGCCGCTGCACCCGCTCCACCGGGCGCGCTTCCATCAGGCCGTGGCGCGCACAGGCCGCCAGGATCTGTTCCATGCTGGTGCTGCCTGCGGCGGCCAGCACCATGTTGTTGGGGGCATAGAACGCCTTGCAGCAGTCGTACAGCATCTCCGGCGTGATCTCTGCAATGCTTTCCACCGTGCCCGCAATGTCGCTGCGAATGGGGTGGCTGTGATACAGGCACTCGCACAGGCCGGTGATGAGCCGCCAGTCGGCGCTGTCATCGTACATTTTGATCTCCTGCCCGATGATGCCCTGCTCCTTAGCGATGGTCTGCTCAGTAAAGTAGGGACGGCCCACCATGCCCAGCAGCACATCCAGGCTTTCGTCCAGCTGCTCGGTGGCGGTAAACAGGTAGCAGGTGCGGTCAAAGCTGGTAAAGGCATTGGCGTTGGCACCGGTCTTGGCGAACTTTGCAAAGGCATCGCCGTCCTCATCCTCAAACATCTTGTGTTCCAGAAAATGCGCCACACCGGCGGGCAGGTGCACTTCCCTGCCGTCCACCCGGAAATCCCGGTCAATGGAGCCAAAGCGGGTGGCATAGATGACATGAGTGCCGGAATAACCCGGCATGGGCCGCACCAGCACCGTCAGGCCCGAGGGCAGCACCTTCCACTCATCGGCGGCGGCCTCGGTCAGGGCACGGTTCGTGTTCTGTTCAGGCATGGGCGCTCTCCTCCTCTCGGGTCAGAAGATAGCTGACCGAAAGGGTCAGCTGCCGCAGGACGGTGCGGACATCCTCCTCGGTCACAGCCTGCAGGGCCGCGCGGGCATCGTCCGGGGTCTGCACCGGGCCGCCCCGCAGCACCTCCATGTAATACCAGGTCTCAATGCCGCCCAGCGTATCCTCAATGCCCGCCATCCCGCTCAGCAGGGAGCGGCGGCAGTCCTCAAGCTCCTCAGCCGTGATGGGGCCGCTGCGCAGGTCATCCAGCTCCTTCAGGATCGCTTTTTCGGCCCGGGCCGCGTCGGCGTGCTCCACGCCGCTGTTCACAGCCATGCTTCCGGTAAAGCTCTGGAAGCTGGACGAGCAGTAATAGCACAAATGATCCCGTTCCCGCACGTTCAGGAACAGGCGGCTGGTCACACTGCCGCCATACAGCGCCATGGCAAGCCGCACCGTCGCCATCTGGTCGGGGCGCATGGGCACGCCCAGCGTGAACAGCATGCAGAGCTTGGCCTGCACCGTGTCAAAGCATTCCACCCTGCGCACGGCATCCTGCCGGGGCATGGCAAGGTTCTCGCACAATGGCAGCGGGGCCCGCCCGATGTGGGAAAGCTCTTCCAGCAGGGCCTGCTTCACCTGCTCGGTCTCCGCTTCCCCGCAGCCCAGCACCAGCAGCTCGATGCTGGCGGTGCGGAGCATCTCACGGTAAGCCTCTGTCAGCGTTTCCGGGGTCAGGCCGTCCACCTCGTCCAGATAGCCCTCCTGCCGGACACCCGCCGGGCTGTCGCCAAAGAATTCCCGGTTGGCCTGCCGCTGGCAGTAGATGCGCTTTTCGTTGATCTCATCCTCCAGCGCCTTTTTCAGCATCTGCTTTTCGATGGTGACCGCCTCCGGGTCAAACACACCGCCCACAAAATAGGGATGGAACGCCGTGCCCAGCGCCAGCGCGGCATACTCCCGGGTCAGGGCCTCGCCCTCCAGTGCAAAGCGGTCCTTGATGCCGGTCACACTGACGCAGAGGTTGTGGTTTGCACCCAGCGGGCGGGCATCCACGGTCAGGTCCGCGCCGTACAGCCGGGCAAGCTTTTTGGTCATCTGGGTCATATCCGGGCAATCCGCATAGCCCCGCTCCATCAACAGGGGCAGCAGGGCGTGGGCGGTTGCCGTCTCCCGCCGTGCCGGAAACGCAAAGTGGATGCTGATCCGGCAGCGGTTGAATTTCTGCGCCGGGTCCCAGGAAAGATGGACCCCGGGCGCGATCTCGGTTCGTCTCAACAGTCGTTCTCCTTTTTTGTTACAGCTTTGTGCGCTCCAGCGCAAGGAACTCCTCCAGCGAGAGTCCGGACGCGCGGATGGCGAGGGCATTTTCCACCCCCACATAGCGCCAGTGCCAGGGCTCGTATACCATGCCGGTGGCGGCCTGCCGCTCCTCCGGCCAGCGGATCAGGATGTCAGCATCCAACCAAACCAATCCCCCGCCGCATAGGCCTCCAGCCACTCGTAGGCGCGGGTATCGGCAAAGTGGGTGGTCTTTTCGGTGCAGTCCGGGCTGAGAATGTCCACCGCATAGCCGGTGGCCTGCTCGCTGGCATTGGCCGGAGGGCAGACGCAGGCGGCATAGGCCGCGGCATCCTCCTCGGAAAGCCCCTTTTCCAGATACACCTGCTTCCTGGCATCAAAGGCCGCTTCCCGTGCGGAAACATCCTGATAGCCCGTCACCAGTTCCAGCGTGATGCCGTCTGCCGCCGCAGCCGCCGCCATGTCCGAGGAGGGCTTGGGGGCTTCCGCTTCCAGCTGCTGGCCCGTGGCATCATCCGCCACCGCAAGGGCCGGGGCAGGCTCTGCGTCCAGCGGCAGATTCCCGTTCACCAGCACCAGCCGGACATCAGCAAGGTTCAGCTGGTATTCGGTGCCATCGTAGTTTCTGGCCACAAAGGCCTCCGGCCCCGCGATCAGGGCGTGGGCCTTGGGCAGCAGCCATAAAATGCCGCTGGTCATCAGGGCAACAGCCGCGCCGCAGGCCGCCAGAAACACGGCCCAGTTCCGTGCCAGACGCAGGCAGCGCCGGATTCTCCACTCCCGCCGGGTCATCCGCCGCCGGGGCGCTTGCTTGTTTTGGTTCATCGATATCGGTTCCCTTCTCACATCATTTCGCAATGCACAGCCGCACAATTACATTATTTTATTATACACTTCTTTCGCCGGGGTGTAAACGGAAAGGGATGTTAAAAAATTGTGTCTTTCAAAAAAGGGAGTTCCGTTACGGACGAACGTCCGAACAGAACTCCCTTTGGGGGTTATAAAAATCCCGCGTTAAAGTGCTTTCCTCCATTCAGAATTTTCCCGTCAATGGAGAGGGTGACCGGCTGCCGTGGCAGAGGACTCGTTCAGGACAGCTTGATCTTCAGGTCTGCCAGCAGATTCACGGCCTCCGGCAGCGAAAATTTTGCATCTTTCAGGCGGCTGCCCAGAATATCCACCTTATAGCCTGTGGCATCCCGGAAGTCGGCTTTCCGCAGATCACACTGGTAAAATTCCGTTTCGTGCAGCTCTGTGCCCATGAAATTCACCATCTGCATCTCGCACTTGGCAAACATGGAACCCACGATCTCAGTTTTCTTCTTTGATAAATCAGAAGTTATTGATTTTCTGAATCCAATCCAAGCTCTTTCAGTTCTTTTTCGTTTTTGATGTCTTCATCAGTTTTCTTTCCGGTGATAGCACTATATGCTTCTTTAATACCATTTTTCACTGCCCACTTGATAACAAAATACAGCGCAATTAAAATAACGATTGCGGTTCCACCGCTGATTCCTAGTTCATTCCACATCATAATATCAATGCCTCCGATTTCATAAATTCCAAGTTGTCGTTCTCAGTATACCATGATCTCTCTCTGCGGAAAAGATACCAGGAAACAAAAATGGCCCCGGAGGGCTTGTTGCAGCTCTCCGGGGCCATTTTATGTGCGTGTGTGACTTGGCGCACACGACCGGCGTTTTACTCGATCTCGATCAGATTCGGGTTCTCAGGCAAAGCCTTCGTCTGCTGAGGAGCGGGCAGCTGGATGTGCAGGACACCATCCTCGAACTTTGCGTGGATATCCTCCTTCTTCACCTCGCCCACATAAAAGCTGCGGGCGCAGCTGCCGGAGAAGGTCTCGCGCCGCACATAGCGGCCCTTCTTATCCTTTTCGTCGTTGCTGTGGCTGCGCACTGCCTGAATGGTCAGATAGCCATCGCTCAGATCCATCTGAACGTCTTCCTTCTTGCAGCCCGGCAGGTCAACCGCTACTTCGTAGCCGTTGTCCGTCTGTTTGACATCGGTCTTCATCATGTTTGCACCGCGCTTACCAAAGGTATCACGAGCCTCACGGTTCATCATACGTTCCAGTGCAGCGTCATTCCAGAACGGATCGAAGAAATCATCGAACAGGTTTTCATGGAAAACAGTCGGCATAAGCATAAATCATTCCTCCAATCCCGGCGTTCGGGTCGGGGCAAAAAATCTGAAGCGTCCACTCGGAAAGGCTTTCCAAGGAACCTTGCGGCTCTCCTTTTGCCCTTCCTCCTGAGCACGCCACTGTTATAGCACCATGCGTTAGCAATGTCAATAGCAGAGTGCTAATATTCACGAAAAAATAATACTTCTGCAACAATTTCTTGGTTCTGGCTCTCCCCGTTTTCCCTTTTGGGGCGGGCTGCCACGCCTTTTTTCGTTGCCGCCTGGTTTGGCACTTTTCAACGGTCCCGTTCCGTGTTACAATAGGAAAAAACGAAACCGGGTGATTTTTTTGGAATTTTATGGTACCATTGGCCCCGCCTGTGCCCAGCTGGAGACCTTGCAGCGCATGGTGAAAGCTGGCATGACGGGCATCCGCATGAACCTTTCCCACGGGCCTCTTTCGGCCCACAAAGACTGGCTGGATATCATCCACGCCGTGGGCATCCCCCAGCTGCTCATCGACCTGCAGGGGCCGGAGCTGCGCATTGGCACGCTGCCCCAGCCCCTTGTGCTGGAACCGGGCCAGAGCCTCCGGCTGGGGCAAGGGGGTGTCCCCTGCCCGGCGGCGCTGGTGCATGCAGCCCGGCCGGGCCAGAACCTTCTGCTGGACGACGGCAGGCTCCTTGTGCAGGTGGCCGAAGCCGATGGCGCTGCCCTGCAGTGTACTGTGGTACGGGGCGGCACCCT
>OAUV01001170.1_pt1 | contig 16808 bp, 8 predicted proteins | sample 1516841 | NCBI WGS metagenome assembly OAUV01 (sample SAMEA2580044, study PRJEB22360) | human gut metagenome | biome: human gut; feature: human-associated habitat; material: faeces | place: Denmark | collected 2008/2010 | reverse complement strand
GGCATCGGCATGGCCACCGGATTCTCCCGCTTCACCTTCCATGGCAACACCTCGTTCAAGGTGACCAGACGCCTGACGGCGACCACGACCTTCGACTATTCGCAGATCGAGCGGCAGATGCTCGACGGAGGGGCGCTCAACAAGCGCAATTCGGTGATCCGCGGCCTTTCGGTACCCGCCACCCACCGCGACTGGTACGACGCCGAAGCCGGGGAGGATTTGGCCGGAACGCCCGCCATGGGGCCGAACAACACCACGCTGCCCGCCGCCTACTACAACTATTACTACAGCGATACGGGCGAGACGACCAAGCGGTCGAGCGTGAACATCAACCTCGAATGGGCGATCGTGGACGGCCTGCGCGCCGTGGCCCAGTTCTCGAACCACAACCGCCATTCGCGCAGCCACTTCTTCGTGAAGAACAACCCCACGACGGGCACCAACATCCGGCCCACGAAAGAGGCCTTCACGGAGACCAACCGCATGGACTTCCAGACTTACCTGAACTGGAAGAAAACCTTCGCCGAAGACCACAACATCGACGTGGTGGCCGGTTACGACTACATGAAGGACAAGAACAACAGCATCGACGCACGCGTGCAGGGGGCGGCATCGGACAAGATTCCGACGCTGAACGTCGGGACCTCCAACATCACCAACTACCCGACCAGCACGCGGACCGACGAGGTGCTGATCTCCTACTTCGGACGTGTCAACTACAACTTCCGCGAGAAATACCTGCTGTCGTTCACCATGCGCGCCGACGGCTCGTCGAAATTCGCCGCGGGCAACCGCTGGGGTTACTTCCCGGCGGCTTCGGCCGGCTGGATCGTGGACGAGGAGGCGTTCTGGCCGCGGAACAAGGTGGTCAGCTCGCTCAAACTGAGGGCCAGCTACGGTCTGACGGGCAACAACGGCATCGGGCTTTACGACACCTACGGCAGTTACAACTCGGCGTACCAGTACAACGGCATGTCCACCACCACGACCGGCGAAATGCCGAACAGCAACCTGACATGGGAATCCACGACGCAGGTCAATGCCGGTCTGGACATGGGGCTGGCCGACGACCGGGTGCGCGTGAGTTTCGACTATTACGACAAAGTGACGCGCAACCTGCTGTTCGACGTGACGCTGCCCAACACCACCGGTTACGGTTCGGTGGTCTCCAACGTGGGCAAGGTCCGCTTCTACGGCGTCGATCTGGCGATTTCGTCGGTCAACATCAGCCGCGGCGACTTCACGTGGACCACCGACTTCACCTATAACTTCAACATGAACAAGGTGCTGAAGCTGCCCGACAACGGCAACGTGCGCAACCGCATGGACGGCATCACCATCGGCGACGGCAGCCAGTTCGGGGGCATCGCCGAGGGCGAGCGCATGGGCCGCATCTACGGTTACAAGGTCGATCACATCATCGAGACGCAGGCCGACGCCGATGCGGCGATGTACGACGCTTCGTCGCGCGGATACCGCCGCTCGGACCGCAGGCAGATCGCCGGACGCAAGGACATCGGCGACTACGAATGGGTCAACCGCGCGGGATCGACGCAGCGCGACGGCCGGGACATCATCAACGAGGAGGACCAGTTCCTGCTCGGCTACGCCACGCCCCACTCGACCGGCGGCATCGGCAATACTTTCCGGTACCGGAACTGGTCGCTGAATATCTATATGGACTATGCGCTGGGCCACTCGATCCAGAACGAGATGCAGATGCGCTACTTCATGGCGACGATGGGCAACTGCAACTGGAATTTGGTGAACGACGTGAAGCAGTGCTGGTCGCAGCCGGGCGACAAGACCAAGTACGCCCGTTTCACGGCCAACGACCCCGACTGGGGCAACCGCAACTTCTCGCGCATGTCGGACGTTTTCGTCGAGAAGGGCGACTACCTCTGCATCCGCGACATCTCGCTTTCGTACAAGCTTCCCGTGCGCTGGACGAGCCGGCTGGGCATGAAAGACGTGACCCTGACCGTTTCGGGCAACACGCTCTACTACTGGACGGCCGTGCACGGCGTATCGCCCGAAGCGGCGACCACCGGGGGACTCTACAATTCGGCTTCGACCTATGCCACGGGTTTCAGCCCCTATCCGCCCGCGCGCAAGATCCTGTTCAGCGCCAAATTCACGTTCTAACCCCTTAAAACTACCAAACCATGAAATGCAAAAAGATACTGACTGCCCTGCTGGCTGCGGCGTGCACGATGAGCGGCTGCCACGGCGACCTCGATATCATGCAGGACAACAAGCTCTCGGCCAGCAACATGTGGATCGACGAAAGCGACGCCGAGACGGCGACCTACGGCATCTACCTCTACATGCGCGACGCGCTCAAGAGCGTACACGACATCTACCTCTGCTGGGGTGAATTTCGCAACGGTCTCTGGGGCGCGGGCACGAACAAAACGCTGTCGGGCGTGGACCAGACGCAGGTGCGCACCAGCACCATGTCTTCGAGCAACGCCTATGCCGACTGGAGCGTCATGTATAAGACCGTCAATCAGGCCAACCTGATTCTCAAGCACGTGCCGGAGATGGGAATTTCGGAATCGGTCCGCAATTTCAGTCTGGGCAACGCCTATTTCTCCCGCGCGTGGTGCTATTTCTGGATCGCACGCATCTGGGGCGACGCTCCGCTGGCCCTTACGGGGTACGAATCCACGGCCGGCGACCTCTACCTGCCCCGCGCGCCGAAGGCCGAGATCTTCGCCCGGATCGAAAGCGACCTGACCGAAGCCGAGCGGTACGTGACCGACAATTCGGACAAGGCCGTAGCCACGCCCGCCGCGGTGCAGATGCTCAAGGCCGACTATGCGCTGTGGATGTACCGCGTCGCCGGCGGCGGTTCGTCGTACCTCACTATGGCCGAGGAGGCCATTGAAACGCTGAACCTCTCGGCGTCGCGTCTCGAAAGCGACTACGCTCAGGTCTTCTCCTCGGCCAACAAGCTCAACAAGGAGGTGATCTTCGCCGTCCATCAGGCCAACGGCGAAGCCGTCAACGGACCGGGTTATTACCTCGGCTGGAACAGCAACTACGTTGAAGCGGCCTACCAGAACAACCCGGTGCCCATCACCGGCGGCAACCAGTGGTGGTGGTACACCGACCGCTACAAGGCGCTGCTGACCTCGGTCGAGGGCGACACGCGCACGAAGCTGACCTACAACAGGGCCGATTACGGCACGACGATCAAGTCGATCGAGTGGACCGAAAAGGGCGTCGGGCAGATGATAAGCGGCGCGCGCATTTTCGACTCCGACTTCATCCTCTACCGCTATGCCGAGGCCTTCCTGATGGATGCCGAGATCAAATACTACCGGAAGGACTACGGCGGGGCGCTGACGGCGCTGGGCGAAATCACCAAGCGCGCCTACGGCAACGCCGCCCACTACACCGATCAGAGCGAGGCGGCCGTAAAACGGGCCATCGTCGAGGAGAGTCTCAAAGAGCTGGTGGGCGAAGGGCGCACGTGGTGGACGCTGATCCGTCTGGACGCGGTCTGGGACTACAACAAGGATGTCGCCGACAAGCGCGAAAGCAACGCCAACATTCTCCTGTGGCCCATCACGCAGGAGTCCATCATCAAGAATTCCAAGCTCAAACAGACGGAGGGCTGGTATTGATACATAACCCGAAAAACGAACGACAATGAAAATCAACTGTTATATTGCGCTCGTCGCCGCGGCCCTCGCATGCGCCTGCAATCCGCTGGCGGACACCGACGACATGGACAACAACGTGCAGGCCACACGCATCGCCTTCTCGCCCGAAGTCGTGACCCTCGACAACGCCGGGCGGAATGCCGAGGAGGATCAGGGACAGAACGTCATCGTCACGCTCAACCCCAAGGCACGCAGGTCGATGGCATGGAGCGCCGAGACGGACAAGACCAAAACGTGGTGCACGCTGACGGAGTGCAGCGTCACCGACGCCGACGGCGTCACGCACCGCGGATTCCGGATCACCGCGACCGAAAATACGGCCTACAAACGCACGGCGACCGTTACCCTGACGGCGGCCGACGGTACGCAGGAGACGCTCCGGGTCGTGCAGACGGGCGTCTACCCCGACGCCGAAGTCACGGTGGACCCGAAGCAGATCGAGTTCAACGCCGACGAGATCGTCCCGGTTGATGTCAGCTTCACGACCAACATGGGCGACGTCTATGCGGTCTCCAGAGACGAGGACGCCGACTGGATTTCGTGGGAGGATTTGGGCGGCAACGTGATCCGCTTCACGGCCGCGCCGTGGGACGACGAGGAGCAGCCGCGCACGGCCACGCCCGTCTTCACGGTCGGCAGCGGGGAGACGAGCGCCGCCACGGCGAAGATTCCTGTCACGCAGCTGGCCAAAGACCTCTACTGCTATGTCTGGGGTGCGTCGCTGTTCGATTACGACCGGTTCGAACTCGCCCGGCGCATGACCAAGTCCGAGACGGGCGTCTACCGTTTCGACGCCTATTTCACTGCCGGAAATGCACCCGAAATCCGCGTCAACACCGTGCTGCGCGCCGATTACTACCCCGCTTACGCGCTTGCGGCCGACGGGCGGATCGTCACGCTCAATTCGGCGGCGGATGCGGTTCCCGCGGGGCCTGCGATCGACATCGACGGCATGCGTACGCTGACCATCGACCTCAATGCGATGACCTACACCCTGTCGCGCATAGCGATCGCCAACTGCATGCCCGACGACGCGGCGGCCGCCTGCCCGTCGAAGGCGTTCCGGACCAAGGACGGCGGCGTGAAGATATGGATGACCCGCAACCTGAACTGGAACGGCGGTCCGGAGATCGGCGCGATGAAACTGGGGTCGCGTCTGGTGCCGGCCTATTCCGGCTCGGCGACGTCGGGCGGCTACGATCCCCAAGACCCCTACATCGAGCGCAATCCCGCCTACGACGAAGAGGAGAGCGGCGGATCGGTCAAGGGCGATCAGGCCGTCACGGACCGTCACGGACGTCTCTATACGCTCGATGAAATCCTGCTGGGCACGCCCGCCGGCGGATTGGGCCGCGGCATCACCTCGATCGAATGGCCTTCGGCCTACAATGTCGGTTCGACATTCGTCGATGCCGTCGGCACGCAGATCACGGCGCGCGTCTTCAAGTCCGCGGAGATGAAAGCCGTGACCGACGACGAGCGGTTCTTCGCCGAAAATCCGGCGCTCTCGGCCCAGATTCAGGGCATCTGCCCCTACGGCTGGCATATCGCCAACTTCCGCGACTGGTACGACCTGGCCTATGCTGCGCTCGAAGCTTCGCGCGGCGATGGGACCTATCCCGTCCGGGAGGAGATGCTGACCATCGCCAAACTCGTCGCCACCAACGCCAACAACGTGGCTCCGTGGCTCCGCGCGCAGGAGGGCTGGACGAGCACTCCCGCCCGTGCCGCGGGCGCCGACGCCTTCGACTTCAACCTCTATCCGACCGGATGGCGGCTCAACAAGAACGGCTACGGGCAGTACGGCGACACGGCCCATTCGTGGGTGCCGCTGATTGGCTCCTCGGCCAAGAAGACGTGGCGTCTGAACAACGTCAAGGCGACGAGCAACTACTGGTTCAACGACAACCTCGACGCCGGCAACCCGGCTGTGGGCATCCGCTGCGTGAAAAACTACAAAGTCAAGAAGTAATCAACCGACCGGGGTGCGGCCCGCCGAAGGGCGCTCCCCGGTCCAAAAACGACAAGAACGATGAAAAAGCTGAAATATCTGCTGATGGTGTGCTGTGCGGCCTGCGTATGGCTGGCGGCATGCTCCGACGACGATTACGAACCGCTGCCCGACTGGTGGTGGGAGCAGACGGGCGAACCGGCGGTCTATCCCGAACCCGAACCCGTCGATAACAAGGTCGTGGCGCACCGCGGCTGTTATGCCGAGACCGGATTTCCGCAGAACTCCGTCGCCGGGCTGAAAAAGGCCGTCGAGATGAAGCTCTTCGCCTCGGAGTGCGACATCCACCTGACCAAAGACGGCAAAGTGGTCGTCTACCACGACGATTATTACCTCGGCAACACCTGCTTCAAGGACGCCACCTATGCCGAGCTGTGCGCCAAGGGCACGCTGGCCAACGGCGAGAAACTGCCGCTGCTGGAGGAGTTCATCGACGTGGTGCTCGAAGGCGGCTGCACGCAGTTGTGGATCGACGTCAAGACGCTCGGCGACGAGGCGGGCGGCAATGCGGAAGCGAGCCGTACCGGCATCGCCGCCGCGCAAATCGTCCACGAGAAGAGGGCCAAGAATTTCGTGGGATTCATCGTCGGCCGTCTTGCCATACGCGACAAGGTGATTCCCGCGGTCCGCTCGGCGTGGCCCGTGTCGTACGGAGCGGCGGCCTACGAACCGGGCGACTTCATCGCCAGAGACATTCCGTGGGCCAACATGAAGCTCGCCGATTTCGGGCTGGACACCAAGCGGGCCAAGAGCTTTCCCGAAAACAAGGTGCGGCTGAGCCTGTGGCAGATCGACACCGACGAGCAGATGCAGTGGTATCAGGGCATCCGCAGCGATGTCTACGGCATCACGAACTATCCCCTCAGGATGATGGACAAGCTGGGACTCCGCTGACGGATTTCCGCATGAAAGGAATGCCGCGCCCCGGAAGGAGCGCGGCATCGCTTTTTGCAGGCCGGAATCAGAATCCGATGAAGTCGGTCTGAAGTTTCGACGTGCGGTAGGTGTTGCCCATGCCGTCCTCGACGACGATCTCGAAATCGGCCGTTTCGGGCGTCCCGGAGGTCAGTCTGCCGTAATAGAAGTGGTCGAGCTTCTTGCCCCACGTGCTGCCCACGCTCTTGCTGAAGTAGAGCACGTGGTAGGCGTAGGCCCAGTAGTCGCAGGTCGAAATGCGGGTCATATCCCCCACCTTCGCGCCGTTCTGCCAGAGCGACACTTTCCAGTCGCCGCCCGTGTCCGAATTCCAGACGTTGGCCACGATGCACTTCGCGTCGTTCATGGCCGAGGCGTTGGCGGCGAAGCCGAACGTCGTGCTGCCGGAGGTGCCGAACACCTGCTTGGCCGAGTAGGCGCGGATCTGGTGGTCGGCGGCCTTGTTGGTCGCTTTGTAATACTGGTTGGGAACGGTGCTGCCCGAAATCTCGTACACGCCGTATCCGTTCGGCGTGCCGTCGGCGCAGAGGGTCGAGGTCCACCACGCGCCGCAGGCCGCTCCGTGGATGTGTTCGAAGATCTTCTTGCCGTTGCGGGTGTGGATGTACTTCTGCTGGTAGTGCGTGTGCCCGATCATGATGTGCGCTTCGGCGAACTCCGAGAGCAGGTCGAGCACCCCGGCGTGATTCATGTGGCTTTCGTCCGTTTCGCTCGTGCCGCCGCGGAACGGCATGTGGGCGCAGAAGATCACCAGCTTGTCCTTCGCCACGTGCGACAGGTCCTGACGGAGCCATTCGAGCTGCTGGTCGGTGATGCCGCCCTTGTAGTTGCTCGACGGGGTGCTGCCGCCGACGTAGAAGACGTTGTCCATCGAGACGATGTGGGCGTTGCCGCGGTTGAACGAGTAGTTGCGCGGTCCGAACTGCGATTCGAAGTTGGCGGCGGCCTTGTCGTCCGAAGTCTCGGTCTTCAGGTGGTCGTGGTTGCCGATGGTCTGGAAGATCGTCAGGTTGCGGTTGGCCATCGCCTCCTTCATGTTGCTCCACAAGTCGGGCGTGTCGAAGACGATGTCGCCGAGCGTGATGCCGTACACGGCGCGCCCTTTGGCCTTGAACGTTTCGACCGTCGCCTCGATGTCGGGAATGGTCTCGTTGACGTAACGGCTGATGTCGGCCGTGCTGGCGCACTGCGGGTCGGCGATGCAGAGCAGCGTGAAGTCGGTTTCGGGAGCGGCCAGCGGCTTGAGCACGAAGTCGTGGCGGTCGGCGATGTTCTTGTGGACGATTTCGGCATAGTACAGCGGATAGTTGTCCGCCGAGGTGTTGATTTCGTACCCGGCCGGCGTGCTGTACCAGACGAAGCGCGCCTTCTTGTAGCGGATCATCTGATAGACGCCGTTGGCGTCGGTCTCCACGCAGTTGTAGCCGTCCGACACCACCACGCCCTGCACGGGGTTGCCCGACGTGTCGGTCACCAGTCCGTAGAGGGTCGTGCCCTCGCCGAGCTGCGTGCCGTTAAGCTCGGTCTCGACGCCGGGTTCGCGGCCCTCGCCGTCCGATTTGTCGTTGCTGCACGCCAGCAGAAGCGCGGCCGCCATGCAGCAGAATAACATGATTCTTGTCTTCATATCTTGTCGTTTTTATTGTCCTCTTACTTCCAGAGCGCGTTCTGTTCGAGATTGGGGTTGCGCGTGATCGCCGTCAGCGGAATCGGACGCAGGTACTTCTTCTCGCTCCACACGCGCCGGTATTCCCAGACGATGTTGCCCTCGCCGTTGAGCGAGAAGGTCTGGTTGGCGCCCGTATTCGAAATGGCGATCGAATGTTCGGTGTCCTCGCCCGGACGGATGTAGAAGTCGGGCACGGGATCGCCGTTGTCGTCGGTGCTGAGACCCGTGTAGTCGTAGGTATAGCTCGTGCTGCCGATGTAGATGCCCGTCCACGGGTTGTTGTCGCTCGTCAGCAGGTCGCCCATGTGCCAGCGCATGTCGTCGTCCCAGCGGAGACCCATTTCGAGACAAAGCTCGATGCCCCGTTCGCGGCGCACTTCGAGAATCCATTTGTCGGTCACCGTATTGAGGAAATAAGCCTCCATGTAGGGATCGGCCTTGGCGGGGATGACCGACGTCACGCCGGCGCGGCTGCGCAGCGGCGCGATGGTCTGATCCCAGACGGCGGCGTCCATTTCGCCCAGCTCGGCCTTGGCTTCGGCATAGTTGAGCAGCACCTCGGCGTAACGAATGATCGGCAGCGAGTTCCAGCTGGCCGCTTTCGAAAGCACGTTGTCGGCATCGTCGTCGATCGACCACTTGATCGGATGGTAGCCCGTGCGGGTCACCTTCCAGTTGGGCGAATAGGGCACCGTGCGGCCGCTGATCTTCATCTGGTACGAGGGGCTGATGACCGTCTGCGCCATGCGGGCGTCGCGGCCGTCGAATTCGTGGATGAAGTCGACGGTCTTATAGCCGTCGATGTCGGTGAAGGGCGTGCCCTTGGTCGTGAGGTAGGTGTTCATGAACTTCTTGGTCATGGCGATCTTGGTACCGTAGGTCGGCGAATAGTAATACCAGCTGGTTTCGTGGAAGGCCGAAAGTTCCTTGCTGTATTCGCGGCCGAAGATCACCTCCTGCGTCAGCAGCCCGGCGCTGGTGAACAGCGAGCGGTAGGCGGTCTTCACGTCGCCCGTCACGAGCGAGAAGGGACCTTTGTCCATGATCTCCTTGGCTGCCGCGGCGGCTTCGCGCAGGAACTTGTTGTCGGCGTTGTTGACGTCGTTCTGCCACGGCTTGTCGGACGACGGCTCGCGCGAATGGTACTTGCGGAAGGTGCCTTCGTAGAGACATACGCGCGACTTGAAGGCCAGCGCCACCCACTTGTTGATCAGGGCCGAGCCTTTCGTGTATTTGGCGTCGGCAAGGCAGTAGGTGCTGGCGAAGGTGAGGTCTTCGAGCACTTTGTCCATGACGTATTCGCGGCTGTCGCGGGGTTTGGTCAGAGCCTCCTTGTCGCTGGCCGAGATCGTGAAGTCGTACCAAGGCACGGCGCCGAAGGTCCGCACCTTGTCGTAGTAGAACCATGCGCGCCAGAAGCGGGCCACGCCTTCGTAATGGTTGTAGACCTCGTCGCTTACGCGGCCCCGGCAGCGGTGCATGTTGTCGAGCATGTAGTTTACGCGGCGCAGGTTGGTCCAGCTGCTTTCGGTCCAGCCGCCCTGATTGTCGGGCGAGACGTTGCCGTCGGGACGCAGCAGGTCGGTGGCGATGTCCACGGCGCAGTAGTCGGCGTCGATGTCGCCGCGCGTGATGGTTCCGTCGCCGGGGATCATCTTCTGGATGAATCCGTTGGCATATAGCTCCAGATCGGTCTCCGATTTCCAGAATTCGTCGCTGCCGATCTGGTCGTAGGTGTCGCGCGTCAGGAAGTCCTCGCAGGCGGTCATTCCTGCGGCCGCCACGGTCATCAGCGTGTATAATAGGATTTTTTTCATGGTTGCAGTCGGTTAAAATGTTACGTTTACGCCCAGCGTCACGGTCTTGAGCATCGGATAGGAGTAGCCGTTACCCGTGCCGCCGAGTCCCGATTTCTGGGTGCTTGCGAAGTCGGAGTCGCCGCTGGTGATTACTTCGGGGTCGAACATGTCCGTATACTTGAACATCGGCGAGTGCGTGAAGAGGTTTTCGCCCGACACGTAGATCTTCAGCCCTTCGATGCGCAGTTTCTTGCAGATGTGCTTGGGGAAGGTGTAATCGACCGTGATGTTTTTCAGACGGATGTACGAGGCGTCCTGCAGGTAGTGGTCGTTCTCCCACGTCAGCGGACCGTCGTTGCGGTTGGCGGCGAGCGATACCATGCGCGTCCAGTAGGGATTCTTGTCCATGTTCGTCACGCGCCAGTTGTCGGTGCTCTTGTCGATCTTCACTACCCTGTCGCCCGTCTGCGTCTTCATCAGCGAGTTGTAGGCGCGGTTCCACTTGCCCCAGAAGAAGCCCGATTCGGTCCACGGATACCAGTCGCGCTTGCCCACGCCCTGCCAGAGCATCGAAAGGCCGATGCCGTTCCAGTTCAGCGACATGTTGATGCTGTACTGGTAGCGGGGCGACTGGTTGCCGATGATCTCCATGTCGCCGTGGTTCGACAGCGTGCGGTTGCCTTTGGTCATGATGCCGTCGCCGTCCACGTCGACGAACCGCAGGTCACCGGCGTAGGCGCGGAACATCTCGCCGTTCTTGAAGAAGTTGTAGGCCGGGCCGTTGAGCGCCTCGGCGTTGCTGGCGTAGATGCCCGCGGTGCGGAAGCCCCAGATCTCGCCGATCTCCATGCCCTTGTAGTAGGTGGTCAGGTCGCCGGTCTCGTTGTAGTAGTCCGTAATCCAGCTGCGGCTGTCCCAGAGCATGGCCCGGAGGCTGTAGTTGAAGGGCTTGCCGCCCAGCTTGAACGAATCGCGCCAGCCGAGGCTGACCTCCCAGCCCTTGGTCTTCAGGCTGGCGTAGTTGCCGTAGGGCGCCGCGCTGCCCAGCACCTGCGGGAGGTTGGGACCGACGGTGTAGAGGTCGGTGGTGTTGCGGCGGTAGTAGTCGCCCGTGAACGAGAGCCGGTTGTTGAACAGGTCGAGGTCCAGACCGATGTTGTAGGTGGTCACCTTCTCCCACGTGATGTCGTCGGGAATCAGGTCGGGAACCGACGTGTAAGGCACGTTCTGACCGTTGATGATGACCGACGACTTGGCGATCGAGGCGCTGTTGGTGGCCGTCATCGTTTCGAGGTACTGATAGGGGTCGATATTGGCGTTGCCGAGCGAACCGATGCTCGCGCGGATCTTGAAGTTGTCGAGCCATCCCTCCACGTGCGGTTTGAGCCACGGCTCCTCCGAGAGGCGCCAGCCCACCGATGCCGAGGGGAAGAATCCCCACTGCGAGTTGGCCGGGAATTTCGACGAACCGTCATAGCGTGCGCTCAGCTCGACCAGATAGCGGCCCGCGTAGGCGTAGTTGATACGTCCGAAGAAGCCGACCAGCCCCCACGTGTAACCGCCCGACGTGGTCGAGTAATACTCGCCGTCCATCAGCGTGAAGCTGGGCTTCGAGGGATAGAGGTTGCCCTGCCGGTAGGTCTTCTGCGCGCGGTAGTCGTAATCTTCGAGGTTCCATCCGGCCACGACGTTCAGGTCATGGTCCCGTCCCAGTTTGGGGGTGAGGGTGCCGACGATGTTGGTCGAGATGTAGTTCGAGATGTAGTTCCAGTTTTCGAGCGACGAGTAGCTGTTGTCCTGTCCCGAAACGTTCACGCCCGTATAGTAGGTGTAGAGGTTCTCCATGCGGTCGCGCGTCCAGCGTGCGCCCTTGTAGGTCACGTCGGCCGAGACTTTGAACACCTCAGGGACGAATTCGAAGTTGAACGTCGTGGTGTTGGCCACCTCAAGCCGGTTGTCCTCCTGCCACGAAGTGCCCTCGGCGAAGGCCGCGTATCCGCTCTTGGCGGCGGTCTGCGTCCATGTGCCGTCGGGGTTCTTCAGCAGCGCGAACGGAAAGGCTAACATGTCGATCTGACGCGAGATCATCTGCTGGCCGTAGTGCATCATCGGCTGATGGTATTTGCTGCTCATCAGACTGGTGTTGTTGTCGAGCGTCAGCCACGGGCGGATGCGGATCGAGCCTTTGGCGCGCAGGTTGTACTTCTTGTAGGTCTCCTCGCCCACCTTGTAGATGCCGTCCTGATTGTAATAGCGTCCCGAAACGTAGTAGCTCACGCCCTCGCGGCCGCCCTGAATGCTGACGGCGTGCGTGGTCGAGTAGTTCACCGACTTGTAAATCTCCTTGAGCCAGTTCGTTTCGCCGTAATAGCTGTAGTTGCCGTTGGCGTCGATGCTGTAGTTGTCCATCGTCGGATCGGCGCGGCGGCGTTTCAGCTCTTCGAACCATGCGTTCGAATAAGGCATGTAGTTGTTGAACAGCGACGGGACGGTGGCCGTCGGCGACGAGTTGAGATACGATTCGCGGAACGCCTCGACCCACTGCACGGGGTCGGTCACCACGTTGTCCTCCCAGATCACCGTGCGGCGGTGCAGCGACACCGAACCGTTGTAATTCACGCGCACCTTGCCTTTTTCGGGATTCTTGGTCGTGATAAGGATTACGCCGAATGCGCCGCGGGCGCCGTAAACGGCTGCCGACGAAGCATCCTTGAGCACCGAGATCGAGGCGATGTCGTCGGGATTCACCGAGCTCATGTCGCCCTCGGCGCCGTCGATGAGCACCAGCGCGCTGCCGCCCTGTCCGAGTTTGTTCTCCTTCTGTCCGCCGTTGACGCGGGCCTTGAAGCTGTTGTTCACGCCGCGAATGGTCACCTGACCTCCGTGGGCGGCCTTACCGTCGGTCTGCACGATGTTCAGACCCGGAATCTGGCCCTGAAGCGAACGGGTGATGTCGGCGTTCGGACGGTTTTCCACCGCGTCGCCCGCCAGATTCTCGACGGCGCCCACGATGTTGCGCTTCTTGAGCGTACCGTAACCCACGACGACCACTTCGTCCATCACCAACTGATCCTCCTGCATCGTGACGTCGATCTGGGTGCGCTGCCCCACCGGCTCTTCCTGATTGCGGTAGCCGATGTACGAGAAGAGCAGCATCGCATCCTTGTCCGCCGGAATGGTGTAGCTGCCGTCCACGCCCGTGGAGACGCCGACCAGCGTGCCTTTGATCGTGACCGTCACGCCGATCATCGGGTTGCCTGCGGCGTCCCGCACCACGCCCGTCACCTGCGCCTTGGCCGGAGCGGCCTTGACGGTTTGTGCGGGATGCGCGCTGCGCGTCAGCACCACGACCTTGTCCACCACGCGGTAATCGATGCCGCGGGGCGTGAATACCGTTTTGAGGATGGCGTCGAGCGCGGCCCCCTGTTCCGTAACGTAGAGGTTCTCCATCGGATAATCGGCCAGTGCGATTTCATAGGAGAATACGATGCCCACCTGCTGCGTGATCGCGTCGGCAACGGTTTTGAGCGTCGTTCGGGAATAGGACAGCTTCAGGTCGTGCCCTTGGGCGTCGGGAAGCGTTCCCCCCCCCGCATAACCCTTAAATGCTATGCAGCAGAGCGCCATGACCAGACAGAGTCCTTTATGGAATAAATTCTTCATAGTTTCAATTCGGTTAATTATGGTTACTTCCTGCGGCCGGTGCAAAATGAAATCCCGGCGCCGTCTGCGGGACGGGCCTGAGCGTGTTCGTTTTCATACGGTCTGCGGAACCTTGCAAGTCATCCGTCGTCCGATAAAAACCGTGTAGTGCCGATTGTGATTGATTAGGTAGGCATCGCTTGGGTCGTTTTTTAGGTTGTTTTCAGTTAATATTGCGTGTTTCAGTTGCTGGCGGTTCGGTTGGCGGCCGGACTTTTCGGGTCCGGTTTGCATTAGATACAAGCGACTGCAGAAAACTACCCAAACGAAAACCCTTTTTTTATCGTTTTGTAATTTAAATATTCACACCTATGTTTATCAATATTTTACTTTCGCGCGGGAAGGTCGTAAAATTTTTCCGTTTTTGTTTGGAAGTCCGGAAAATTCGCTATATTTGTCGTGCAAGTCATTCGATATCGTTAGAAACCGCGTAGGAAATTGACGTCCGGCAGGACCCGGAGTCGGTTTCTGATTTTTTTTATCGGTTTAAAACAAAACTAACGATCAATCATTATGAAATTTTTTCACAAACTGACGATAATTCTCGCGCTGGCGGGGATCGGCGGTCTGACTGCATGCAGCGACGACGACAGCGGGTTCCTCAAACGCAACCTGCGCGAGATGAGTTTCTCGTACGTCGAGTCGAGCAATACGTTTACGATTCGCGCCACGGGCGACTGGTATATCAGCGATGTGCCCGACAGCCGGGAGTGGACCGGCGCCTACAGCTGGGTGCACGTGGACCGGTTGTCGGGAAAAGGCAGCCCCGACACCTATCAGAAAATCACGGTCACCTGCGACCAGAACGTCTCGGACGAACGCACGGCGACCATCTACCTGCACGGCTGCGGCGAGGAGAACGTCGCCATCGCCATCAAACAGGAGAACGGCATCTTCGAATGGAAGCCCTTCGACAACGGACAGCGGTTCGGCGTGTCGGGCCTGCTGAAACTGAACGCCGAATCCGAAGCCAGCCTCCGCATCCCCTACATCAAGGCTGTCGGCACGGAGAAATACACCGTTTCGGTGACCCAGACGGGCGGCAACGGGCTGACGGCGGCCGCAGGCAGCTATTCAATCTCCTCGCCGGGCAACGGCTTCATCGAGATACCCCTCACGGGCACCGCGACCAAACAGGGCATCGTGACCTTCGCGCTGAAAGTCACCGACGCCGCGGGCGTCGAAACGGACTTCGGCGAGATTTCGACCATCGTCCGCGCCGGATTCGACCAAGCGGGCGAAGAGACGCCGCTGCTGGTCCAGAACTTCAACAAATTCCCGTGGGGCGGCGACTGCATCGGCCAGAAAGCCGGCGTGACCTCGGCGGACAAGACCGTCGCCAACCTCAGCCTCGACAACGAGACGGTGAGCGTCACGGCGGGCACCAACGCCAGCATCGGCGGCATCACCTCGACCGTACGCAACGGCAATCCCTCGTTCTACCGCGCCATCGGCATGGAGGGCTGGACGGGTTACCTCAACTACATGTGCCCCGGCTACATGCAGTTCGGAGCGGCAGGCGACAATGCCGACGGACAGCCCGGCAACATCATCTCCCCGGTGCTGAACATTCCCGCGGGCTACGACATGCTGCTGACCTTCAAGGTCGGCATCTGGGCCGCCGCACCCGATCAGGGCATGGTCGGCATCTGCGAGAAGAACGACGGCTTCTGGATTTCGAAAGGCACGCTCAGCAAGATCGTCGCTTCGACCAAGAGCTACGTTTCGCTCGACATCCCGGCCTACACGTGGGTCGAAGTGTCGGCCGTCATCCCCAACCCCGGATCGCTGGCCAATCCGTCGCTCTTCATCTCCACGGCCGACAGCTGGTTCTCCGGATCGACGGTGAAGGCGGGCCGCTGGTATGTGGACGACATCAAGCTCGTATATTAAAACCGGACAACAACCATGAAAAAAAGCATCATATACATTCTGTTCGCCCTGTTCTCGTTCTCGGCCGCGGTTTCGCTCACGGCCTGCAAGGACGACGGCGTGGAGATTTCGGACGCCTACAAGTCGAAGACCCCGAAAAACGTGAAACTGCTCGAATACGGCAACAAGTCGCTCACGATCTGCTGGGACTTCGTCCGCGGCGCGACATCATACACTGTACAGCTCGTGGACGGCGACATGAACCCCGTCAGCGAAGCGCTCTGCATGACCACCGCCGACATCGACTACCATGAATTCACCGACCTGCCGACCGACCGGATCTATTACGGCCGCGTGCGGGCCAACTACCCCTACTCCGCCACTTCGGACTGGGTGTACGTCACCGAGCACGACAAACCGGCCATGCTGATGGCTTCGGTGGGCATCCTCGACCTCGATCCGCAGCTGAAACTCCATGCGGCGAGCGGTTCGACGCTGACCTTCGAGTGGTCCTACACCGACGACAAGGCGACCGATGCTGCGCGCAGCTACAATGTCGAGCTTTTCCGCGACGAAGCCTGCACCGATCTCTACGTCAGCTGGCTCGCCGACGGCAAACTCTCGTCGGGCAAAGGCATCTTCACCGCGCTGGCCGGCTACCCCGTCGTGCGCTACACCTTCTCAGGGCTCGATCCCGAAACGACCTATTACGCCCGGATCACCAACCTGAGTTTTGCCGATATCCAGACTCCCGTCGTGGCCGGAACCACGGCCCAAGCCGGCCCGAAAGCCGCTGCGAACACCCCCGCGAAGGCCGGTGACATCGTGCTGGCGCAGGATTTCTCCGCCTTCATCCACGGCGGCGACATCGTGAATTCGGCGGCCGGTTACAACGCCGTTTCGGGCACCGACTTCCGCAAGACGTGGGAGAAGGCCGAGGGCGTGAATCCGCAGGCGGACGGCGACCGTCCCCTCTGCAACTGGGCGACCGAGTTCCACATCCACACGGGCGGCACGTCGGCCGAATACGTCGAAGCGCTCGGCATGAAGGGCTGGGGTTCGTCGGGCAACACCTCCACCCGTCCGGGCTACATCAAGTGCGGCGGCGGAAGCGGCGGGGTCGGCCTCCCCTACCCCCCTTCGAGCGT
>OAUV01001152.1_pt1 | contig 17073 bp, 9 predicted proteins | sample 1516841 | NCBI WGS metagenome assembly OAUV01 (sample SAMEA2580044, study PRJEB22360) | human gut metagenome | biome: human gut; feature: human-associated habitat; material: faeces | place: Denmark | collected 2008/2010 | reverse complement strand
GGACAACGGCCCCCTTATATATCGGTTTCGAGAAATCACCGCCGATCGTATCCATAAGCACTTCGTAACGATAAACGGTATTTCCATGTTTTTCGGTCGGCGACCAAGAAAAGACGATGCTTTCGGTTGCCGAGCTCGAAAGTATGATGCGTTCACCGCTTGCCATCGTGTTCAATGTCCGCACGGGATCGGGCGCAACGATCGGTTCGTATTCGTCGGGATCGAAGCCCTTGTTCACCTCGTTGTCGCAGGCTGCCAGACCGATGATGAAACACAGAGGGAGCAGTTTAAATAAATTTCTTATATTCATATCGAGTGTCGTTTATATTTTCTTTAAAAAAGCGGCCATTCCAATCCGATGAAACGGTTGGAGGGGATAGTCACAACTTCATCTTTATTGAAATCCTTTCCGGCTTTGCAGACCTTAGCGTTAAGCTCATTGCCCGTTCTATCCTCGAACATCGTGGTATTCACTCCGTCGGAGAAGACCCAATGTGCAACCAGATCGTCTGCCTCGTAGCTGTCCGACTGCAAACCGTTCATGCCTTCGCGGATCTGTTCGCCGGTACGCGCCGTTTTCCAGACACGTGCTTCGTGGATATTCATATAGCCGAAACGCCACTCGCTGTTGCCGGAACGTCCGATCATCATACCGGGGTCACCGTTCACCATCGACAGGTCGATGTGATCGTTGGGTTTGGCATCAGCATAATCGCCGCTGACTGCGGTAAGCGGTTCTTCCACGCCGTTGATATACATCTTGTATGCCTCTCTCACGCTGCTTTGGGTAGCATCGAACACTACGGCGATATGATACCATTTGCCGGGATTTTTCTGTCCCATGTCCGTACGGTCGGAGAACATGATCTGTTCGCTCCGGAAACGGGGATCGTTGTATTTCTCACCGCTCACACCGTTTTTGTAGATCATGGTAGCGATCTCGAATTTTTGATTGATATCGCCATCGCCCGACAGACGGAGAAGGAAGTTACCTTCCAGACCGATAAACGACATCAGACTTCTGGAATAGGTGGGATAGAACAATATTTCGTAAGTCACCTGTTTCAGGTTCTTCAATTCGGGACGGCGGTCGGCATACGATTTCGTGTCCATGTAGAAGCAATAGTCCGACGAAAGCACAGCCGCCATGCGGGTCACCGTAACGGGAATTTCGACCGATTTGCCTTCGGCATCGGATATTTTCAGATGAGCAGTACCGAAATCGCCGGCAGCCGTTACATTCACCGTATTGCCGTCGATCGTCGCGGTAGCGATTTTCTGATCGGCTTCCGACAGTTCGACCGCATATCCGCCATTACCTTTCAGAATGGTTACCGTACCGGCAGCCTTCGTTCCGCTCAACATCAAACCGTTCGTTTTGTCGGTTGCAAGGGAATAGGTCCCGACCGTTACGGCAATCGTTTGTTCGCGGTCCAACTGGTCTTTTACGGTAATGACCGTTTCACCGGCTTTCTTCGGCGTAATGGTGATGATATTGTTCAACTCGGTAGCTTCGGCAATACCCTCCACGCTATATGCAAACGTATAGTTTCCGTTACCCTGCTCGATATTCACCGCGATCGGCGCAGAGTCGGGTTCTTCGAATGCACATTCGTTCTTGTCCAACGAAAGTTCCACGATATTGACCGTGATCGGGAACTCTACCGATTTGCCTTTCTTGTCGGTCAAGGTCAGCGTTGTGCTACCCTCTTTCAAGGCGCGTACGGCAAACACTTGTCCGGTGATCTCGCCGACACCGACAATCTCTTCGCCGCCTTCCGCCAGAGCCACGGCATAGTCGCCGTTACCGGTCAGAATCTTTACGGTAGCAATTTCACCGATAAACATATCGAGACCCTCTTCCGGAACATCCGTCGTCAGATCCCATACCTTAGCTATACGTACATTCACACGGGCAACTTTTTTCCGGCTGTCGAGCACCAGAATCGTGGTCTCCGCCATAGCCTCTTCGCCCAAGTCGCTGTCGGGAAGAGCAGTAATAGTTACGATTTCATCGGAAACTTCGGCAGTAGCCAACGTTTCATCGAACGATTTCGTATAATACCCTTTGTTCCCGGAGGTGATGTTTACATCGATGCAGTCACCCTGCAAAAGCGTAACCGCACTATTATCTACCGTCAGGTCCAAAGCCGGAGCCTGTTCGTTGTCGTCTTTATCGCACGAAACGGTGAAGAGCGGCAACAGCATACCGAAGAACCACGGTAGGATATAAAGTTTTTTCTTCATAGGGTTTTGATGATTAGATAATGAATTCTTTTCGGTTGTGGATTTAATTTGTCTTAAAAAAGAAGAGAACTATTCTTCGGATTCGTTTTTCATAGGCTATGTGTTTTTCTGTCATCCATACGATTTACGCAACAAAGATAAAATCTGTAAAACCACAACGAATATTTTTAAAATACTAATTTCGGCGTTGGCACAAGAATCAACTACATTGACACGCATATTTACTTATTGCCATACAGCCGATATACAGCCTTCGTAACAGCAAGTTATTCCGGTTTGCCTGTTTTACGGCGATGCGATAAAACGACCGGATACAATAAGTATCTTGTATCCGGTCGCCTCTGTTTCTGGTGGCGACAGATCGCGCCCCATCCCATATCCTCACTTTTACTATTTGATCTCGTCCAACTGTTTGTTGCGATACTCTTTCGGCGTACAACCGTATTTCATCTTGAACGCCTTGAAGAAAGTCACCTTGTTGGAGAAGCCCGATTCGAACACGATCTCGTCGATCGTTTTCTTGGACGATACCAGCAGGTCTTTCGCCATGTGCAGACGGAACTCCTTGATCATATTCGTCGGGCTCTCCTCGCCGATGTCTTCGAGTTTCCGGTAAAGGCTTCGCGGACTGATCGCCAGTTGGTCGGCAATGAAACGCGGCGACAGGTCTTTGTCGGTGATATGGTCGTTGATGATCTTCAACACCGACTGCAAGAATTTTTTCGATTCCTTGTGGGTCAGTTTTCCTTCCGACTTCTCGAACGAACTGATCGCCGAACTGAAATAGCTTTTCAATATCTCCTGACGCTCGATGATCTGGAATACCGAGATACGCAGATATTCGGGATTGAACGGTTTGGAAATATACATCTCGGCACCGGCGGAGAGCGCGGCGATCTGCTGGTCTTCCTCCTGCATGCCCGAAACAATGACGATCGGGATATGTGCCGTCTCCTTCATGCTTTTGATGCGCTGCGTAATTTCTATACCGTTCGTTCCGGGCATCTTTATATCGGAAATAATGATATTCGGATAAACTTCGTCCAACACCTGTTCCAGACGCGCCGGATCCTGCAACGGCACGATGTTGAATTCGTTCATGAACAAATCGCCAATAAAACGGAGCATCTCGGGTTCATCGTCGATCACAAGCATCGTCGGACGCATCTTGTTGTACTCATATTTCGGAAGCGTAATGACCGAACGTGTCTCGATGTTAGGGATATATTCGGAATAGTTCTTTACCGTGCCCTCCGATACCGTAACCTCCAACCGGGGCAGCGTGACCGTAAACAGCACCCAGTTCTCCGGCAGATTGGCGACTTCGATATTACCGTTCAGCAAAGTAGCCATGTTGTGCGATATAGCCAGCCCCAGACCATTACGCGAAACATTCCGCTCATCTTGTTTCTCAAAATTATCGAGAATGGTATAACGGTTGAATATATGCTTGAAATCCTTTTCCTTGATCGTACTGCCCTCGTTGGCGACCTCGATCACCAGCGACCCGTCGCGCAAAGCGACCTCGACCCGGATACGCTTGCCCGCCGGAGCATACTTGAAGGCGTTGGAAACCAAGTTGATGACAATCGTATTCAGGAATTCCTTATCGGTATTCCAACGGATATGATCGGGGATATTGTCCATGATCGTGATCTCCTTCGATTTCGCCATTTCCGCAAAATTCTCCACGATGCCGCGTATCGTACCCGAAATATCGAGCTCTTCGATATGCAGTTCCCGGTTGCCGATCTCGATACGGCGGAACTCGATAAGTTCGTGTATCAGGTTGTTCAGCCGTTCGGCATTCACCTGTATCATCCGTACGTAATCGGCGACAAACGAATTCAGCCCCTGCAACGACAGGATACGGCTGCACGGTCCATAGATCAATGTCAGAGGCGTGCAGAACTCGTGGGCGATATTGGTAAAGAACCGGAGCTTCGACTCAAACACATTTTTCTGGTGCTGCTTCTCGATTTCGTGCAACATCTCCTGTTTCTTCCGCTTGTTGCGCAACCGGTACGAACGGATAAAGAGCAAAACCACCGCTAAGAGCACCGCCGTATAAGCACCATAAGCCCAGCCGGACAGATACCACGGTTGGGCGATTTCTATCCGGATCGTATGAACCGGGCTCTCCTGACCGAACACTCCGTTTTTGTATTTGATCCGCACCGTATAATCGCCCGAAGGCATATTGGTAAACGAGATCGTATTGTTCGTCCCGTTATTGACCCAATGGTTGCCGCCTTCCTCTATCTTGTAATAATAGGAATAGTTGTTTCCGTTCAGATAATCTATGGCAGAGAACGAAACGGAAAAGATATTCTGGTTGTGTTTCAACCGGATCACCTCATTCTCCTTTTTCTGTGCCAGAAACTCCTGCAAGTTCTGCTGAATACCGAAGATCGCCAGCTTGCTGAGACAGATCGGCGGCATATACAACTGGTCGGTGCCGCTGTCCTTACGCACCGATACGAATCCGTTGATCCCGCCGAAAAACAGCGTGCCGCTCTCTTCGTCGCGATATGCCGCCCCATCGCTGAACTCAATGACCGAAAGCCCCTCGGAGAACCCGTACGACCGGAATATCTCCCGCTCGGTATCGAAACAGATCAGCCCTTGATTCGTACTCAGCCACAACTGGGTCGGCGACTCTTTCAGAATGGCATGGATCGTATTGTTCAGAAATCCGTCCTTCACATTGTACAACGTATAAGGCTCGCCGGGGTTATTTTTCAACAGTCCGAAACTGGTTCCGACCCAATAGTTCCGGAGGCTGTCCGTACAGATAGCCAACGCATTGTTCAATGCCATCTTCTCGTATTTGGCACTCGTGAACGGTTCCAAAATATTGGTCGAACGGTTGAAACGGAACACCCCGTATCCCCGGTTTCCGAAGAGTATTTCATCCTTTTCATCGGGATAAATCGTAAAGAAATAGTTCGATTCGAAATCGCCGTTATTGAGGGTATAATGCCGTATGTCACGCAATTCGGGAACACCGTCGCGCCAAGACACCCGGGCTCGGACAATGCCCATTCCCACACTCGCCAACCACAGTTCGCGATCGGGCGACTCGTAGATCGCATGAATGTATTTGAATTTCTCGCCCGAAGCCAGCACAATATCCAGTTTACGGATTTCGTCCGAAGCATACGAATGATAGTTAAGCCCCTCCTCATCGCCGATCCACAACGATTTCTCACTGCCCGGCGCGAAACAATACACGGCATTGCTTCCCAGCCCGCTGTTGTCGGTAGTCAGCTGTTCGATCGTACAGTCGGCAACGCTTACATTGTCCTTATAATGATATATCTTCAATATGCCGTCGCCTTTCGTTCCCACCCAGAACGTGCGGTCTTTGTCGAGATAAAGCGCACGCACCGGACGCCGGATACGCTGCGTCAGGTTATTGAGCACGACCGACTGCACCGAATATCGGGTATTGGAATAGATAAACAATCCCTCACCGTCGGTACCGATCCAAAGAATATCCTGAAAGCTGTCTTTCTTCAAACAGAACACCCCGCTGTTGATACCGATCTTCTGCATCGCATACCCCTCGCCCGCCTGCTTTTCCAACAAGAAGACACCACTCACATTAAATCCGATAAAGAAATCGTCGTGATGTTTCACAATGGACGAAATGCGGTCTTGCGAATCGAGATGCGACGAAAGATCCTGCACGAAATCGCAACGGTTCAACGAGGTATCGTAGGAGTAGAAATGTCCCTTTCCATCGATATAATTGATTGCTCCGTCGTTATAAAAGCAATACTGCAACGGGGTGTGGTATTGCAAGGCGCTTTTCTGCGGAATCAACGAAATATCGCCGCTCTCAGGATCGGTCAGCACATCGTAACAATGGCTGTAATCCCTCATCACCACCCACATCCGGTCGGTGCCGTCGATAAAGAACGAAAGAATATCGGAAAACAGGATTCCCGAAATGTTCAGTTTCTTGAACACGCCGCTCCGCTTGTGATAATAGTAGATGCTGTTGCTCTCGGATATGATGAACAGCGTGCCGCCATTGTCCCGGTTCATGAAAAACATCTTACGGAATTCGTTGTAATGGGTTATCTCTCCGGTGTTCCGGTCGAGTTTGTTCAATCCGTAGTAAGTCTGTATCCAGTAAATGTTATCGCCGGTACACACGATATTGTCGATCAGATTTCCCGACAGATAATCGTCCTCGTCGGGCAACGTCACGATTTCCAGCCGCTGATCGTCATAAATGTTCAATCCGTCGCACGTACCGATCCACATCGTACCGCGTTCGTCCTGGCACAAAGATGTAATGGAGCTGTTCGACAAATATTCTTTGTCGGCAATCTGTTTTAAATTATAGGCATGGGCAGATTGGCAAGAAAATACAATAAAGAGTAATAAATAGAATAGTGTGTTTGTGTTTTTCATATCTATACTATATTATATTTACGCTACGAAATTAGATAAAAAAAGCGATAGGTGATTCATTGCCGCCGAAGATTAACAGTAAACCTCTGCGACATTTCGGTTAATTTCCCTGACAAAGCGAAATATAGCCCGTTTGCCATGATTCCGGTATTGAAATCTTATTGTATTTTCGTCATCGGATTTAATTTGTAATAAAAACGATGTATCATGAGAACACGAATTCTACGTGCTTTCGGCTCTGTCGTTATGTCTTTTTAGCAACCATATTATTTACATGAAAAACTAACAAAATCTTTTGATCTTGAAATGTAATGAAAACGAATTTTATTCATAAGCTATTCCTTGTGAGTGCGATCTTCTCGGGCAGCGCGGCTTCGGCAATAGACAACCCGGTAGACTATGTCAATACTCTCGTCGGCTCACAATCAAAATTCGAATTATCTACGGGAAATACCTATCCGGCTATCGCTATGCCTTGGGGTATGAATTTCTGGACTCCGCAAACAGGCGGAATGGGCGACGGCTGGACATATACATACAATGCCGACAAAATTCGCGGCTTCAAACAGACGCATCAGCCCAGCCCCTGGATGAACGACTACGGACAATTCTCCATCATGCCCGTCTGCGGCGATCTGGTTTTCGATCAGGACAAACGGGCAAGCTGGTTCTCGCACAAGGCGGAGGTGGCAAAACCCTATTATTACAAGGTGTACCTCGCCGATCACGACCTGACAACCGAGATCACCCCGACAGAACGTGCCGCCATGTTCCGCTTCACCTTCCCCGAAGAAAAGAATTCGTATGTGATCGTCGATGCATTCGACCGCGGTTCGTATGTGAAAATCGTACCCGAGGAGAACAAAATCGTCGGCTACTCGACTAAAAATTCGGGAGGTGTTCCGCAAAACTTCAAAAACTATTTCGTCATCGTATTCGACAAGCCGTTCACCTTTACGGCGGTGGCTCTCGACAACAACATCAAAACCGATCTGACCGAGATCAACGGCAACCACGCCGGCGGAATCATCGGGTTCTCCACCCGCAAAGGCGAGACGGTACACGCCAAAGTAGCCTCATCGTTCATCAGCCCGGAACAGGCGGAACTGAATTTGAAAGAACTGGGCGACCACTCGTTCGACACACTGGTAGCACAAGGCAAATCGGTATGGAACAAGGCTCTGAGCCGAATCGAAGTGACCGACAACAACATCGACAACCTGCGCACATTCTACTCGTGCTTCTATCGTTCGATACTTTTCCCCCGCGCCTTCTACGAAATCGACGCAAACGGCAAAGTGATGCATTACAGCCCGTACAACGGACAAGTATTGCCGGGCTATATGTTCGCCGATACCGGATTCTGGGATACGTTCCGCAGCTTGTTCCCCTTCCTGAACTTAGTGTACCCGTCGATCAACGAAAAGATGCAGGAAGGTCTGGTAAACGCTTACAAGGAGAGCGGATTCCTGCCCGAATGGTCGAGCCCCGGACACCGCGACTGCATGGTAGGCAACAACTCGGCATCCGTCGTAGCGGACGCATACATCAAAGGATTGCGCGGATACGACATCGAAGTTCTTTGGGACGCCTTGAAACACGGTGCGAACGACTATCTGCGCGGATCGGCTTCGGGTCGTCTGGGATTCGAACACTACAACCGTCTGGGATATGTTCCCAACAACGTCGGTATAGGACAGAACGTAGCACGTACATTGGAATATGCCTACAACGACTGGACTATCTATACGCTGGGTAAAAAACTGGGTAAACCCGAAGAGGAGATCGCCATATACGGACAACGCGCCATGAACTACCGGAACGTGTACGACCCGGAACACAAACTGATGGTAGGCCGCGACGACAAAGGAACATTCAATCCCCGCTTCGAAGCAACGGATTGGAGCGGCGACTTCTGCGAAGGAAACAGCTGGCATTGGAGTTTCTGCGTGTTCCACGATCCGCAGGGATTGATCGACCTGATGGGCGGCCGCAAAGAGTTCAACCACATGATGGACTCCGTATTCGTCATGCCCGGCCACCTCGGCATCAAGAGCCGCGGTATCATTCACGAAATGCGCGAAATGCAGGTAATGAATATGGGACAATATGCACACGGCAACCAACCGATACAGCACATGATCTATCTGTACAACTATTCCGGCGAACCGTGGAAAGCGCAGTATCATGTTCGCAATATCATGCAAAAGCTCTATTCCGCCACTCCCGACGGCTATTGCGGTGACGAGGATAACGGACAGACCTCGGCATGGTATGTATTCTCCGCCCTCGGGTTCTATCCCGTATGCCCCGGAAGCGACCAGTACGTCCTCGGATCACCGCTGTTCGACCAAGTGTGCCTGCACCTCGAAAACGGCAAGGATATCACGATACAAGCTATCGACAATACGCCCTCGAACTGCTATGTGAAAGAACTGCGGGCTGACGGCAAGAAAGTCGAGAACACCTATCTGACACACGACCGGCTGATGAAAGGCGTCGATCTGCAATTCAAGATGAGCGATACGCCGAATACGAAACGCGGTGTAAAACAAAAATACGCTCCGTATTCATTTTCGCTTTGCAAAGACAAATAATAATGTGTAATTTTAGGCATTGAAAATGTCAAAACAAGTTTACAGGAAAATGAAGTACACACATTTCTATATTCTGGCACTGGTTATCGCCTGCCTCGCCGGATGCCGGGGACAAGAACCGACTTCGTTCACAGTCGCTTCGTACAATTTGCGGAATGCCAACAGCCATGACGCCTCGCGCGGCGACGGCTGGGACCGGCGTTATCCGATGATCGCCGATATGGCAAGATTCCACGAATTCGATATTTTCGGCACACAGGAGTGCTTCAAACACCAACTGAACGATTTGAAAAACGCCCTGCCCGAATACGACTATATCGGCGTAGGCCGTGACGACGGGAAAGAAGCCGGAGAACATTCGGCAATCTTCTACCGCACCGACCGGTTCGACGTGATCGAAAGCGGCGACTTCTGGCTGTCGGAAACACCCGAAAAGCCCGGCAGCAAAGGCTGGGATGCCGTATTGCCGCGCATCTGCACATGGGGACATTTCAAATACAAGGAAACCGGATTCGAGTTCCTGTTCTTCAACCTGCATATGGACCACATCGGTGTCCGCGCCCGCGTGGAAAGCGCCCTGCTGGTACAGGAGAAAATGCGCGAACTGGGCAAAGGTCTTCCTGCGATCCTCACCGGTGACTTCAATGTAGACCAGACCCACTCGTCGTACGATGCACTGGTAAGTCAGGGCGTACTCTGCGATGCGTTCGAGAAAGCCGAATTCCGCTATGCGCCGAACGGCACATTCAACAACTTCGAGACCCAGAACTTCACCACCAGCCGCATCGACCATGTGTTCGTATCTCCCGTATTCACCGTAAAAAAATACGGTGTGCTGACCGATTCCTACCGCACGGAAGAAAATACGTCACGGGATGCCGACGTTCGCGACTGCCCGAAAGAGATCGAAGTAAAAACGTATCGTGCCCGCGTACCGTCCGACCACTTCCCCGTGAAAGTAATGCTGGAATACAACCCGCAACAAAGCAAATAAAACAGGATTATCAAATCGGATCATATCATGAAAAAGTCTTGTTTAATAGCCTTGGTATGCCTTGTCGCATTCGGTGCTTCGGCAAAAAAACTACAAGGCTCTATCGCCACCGCCGATACGGTATTGTATCGCATATTGGAACTATACACAACCCCCGACGGTTTGCTGACCGAGACATATCCGGTGAATCCCGACCAGAAGATCACCTACCTCGCCATGGGGCAGGAATCGCTCGGCGCACTGAAATCATCGTTCGTCTGGCCCTATTCCGGCATGTTCTCGGGGTGCGTGGCTCTCTATCGGCAAACCGGCGACCGAAAATACCGCAAGTTGCTGGAAAAACAGATCCTGCCCGGGCTCGAACAATATTGGGATGCCGGACGCGATCCGCATTGCTACCAGTCGTATCCCGTAAAATACGGACAATACGACCGTTATTACGACGACAACGTATGGATCGCCCTCGACTACTGCGACCTGTACAGCCTCACCCGTAAAACAGTCTATCTGGACAAAGCGAAACAACTGCACGACTATATTTACAGCGGCTGGACCGACGAATTGGGAGGCGGCATCTTCTGGTGCGAGCAGCATCGGGGATCGAAACACTCCTGCTCCAACGCCCCAGCCACCGTATTGTGCGCGAAACTCTACCAAGTAACCGGCGACGAACGCTACCTGAAACAGGCGATCGACACCTACGCATGGACCCGGACAAATCTGTGCGACCCTGCCGACGGTCTGTATTGGGACAACATCCGCCTCGACGGCAGTGTGGAGAAAACGAAGTATTCCTACAACAGCGGACAAATGATACAAGCCGGCGCATTGCTCTACCGGATTACCGGCGAACAGCACTACCTCGAAGAGGCACAGCGCACGGCTGAATCTGCCGACCGTTTCTTCCGGACAGCGACCGACAAAACCGACCCGTCGATGCGTGTCCATCGCGATATGTCGTGGTTCAATGTCATCCTGTTCCGCGGATTGAAAGCGTTGAGCGAGATCGACGGCAATACCGCATACGTCGATGCCATGGCCCGGAATGTACGGAATGCATGGGATCATTATCGCGATGAAAACGGGCTATTGGGGCGCGACTGGTCGGGACACCAGATCGAACCATACAAATGGTTGCTCGACAATGCGTGTCTGATCGAAATATTCGCAGAAATCAAACACTAACTTATCACTACTACTAATATGAAAACAATCACTAAAATAGCCTGTGTAGGACTGGCTTTTGCCGGATGCGGCATGCCGATGCAAGCGGCAATGGCATACGATACCACTATCGAAGCCGACAACACCCGCATAGCATGCTACAAAAGCAACCGACCCGAAAACCGGCTGTTCGTATCGAAAGCCGTAGAGCAACAGATCGAACGCGTCAAAAAAGTGCTTACCAATAAAAGACTGGCGTGGATGTTCGAAAACTGTTTCCCCAACACGCTCGATACGACCGTTCATTTCGACGGCGACAGCGACACGTTTGTCTATACCGGCGATATCCACGCCATGTGGCTTCGGGACTCCGGTGCACAGGTATGGCCCTATGTACAATTCGCCAATAAAGACCCGGAACTAAAAAAAATGCTGGCAGGTGTGATTCTGCGTCAGTTCAAGTGTATCAACATCGACCCGTTTGCCAATGCGTTCAACATGACGGCTACCGGCGGCGAATGGATGAGCGACATCACCGACATGAAACCCGAACTGCACGAACGCAAATGGGAAATCGACTCGCTTTGCTATCCGATACGCCTCGCCTACCATTATTGGAAAGTTACCGGCGACACCAGCGTATTCTCCGATGAATGGCTCGCGGCGATCACCAATATCCTCAACACGTTTAAAGACCAGCAACGCAAAGAGGGTAACGGATCGTACCACTTCCAACGGAAAACCGAACGTGCGCTCGACACGATGACCAACAACGGACTGGGCAATCCGGTAAAACCGGTAGGACTTATCGCTTCGGCATTCCGTCCTTCGGACGATGCCACGACGTTCCAATTCCTGATTCCGTCCAACTTCTTCGCCGTATCGTCGCTGCGCAAATCGGCAGAGATATTGAAGAAAGTGAACAAGAACAAGAAACTGGCAAACGAATGCCTGAAACTCGCCGACGAAGTGGAAGCGGCTTTGAAACAGTATGCCGTTTACAATCACCCGAAATACGGACCGATCTACGCATTCGAAGTAGACGGATTCGGCAACCAGCTGCTGATGGACGATGCCAATGTCCCCAGCCTGATAGCCATGCCTTACTTGGGCGACGTAAAAGTAAACGACCCGATCTACCAAAACACCCGAAAATTCGTTTGGAGCGAAGATAACCCCTATTTCTTCAAAGGTACGGCAGGCGAAGGCATCGGCGGACCGCACATCGGCTACGACATGATCTGGCCCATGAGCATCATGATGAAAGCATTCACCAGCACCAACGATCAGGAAATCAAATCCTGCATCCGCATGCTGATGGATACCGATGCCGGTACGGGATTCATGCACGAATCGTTCCACAAGAACGACCCGAAAAATTTCACCCGGGCATGGTTCGCATGGCAAAACACCCTGTTCGGTGAACTGATTCTGAAATTAGTGGACGAAGGAAAAACCGACTTACTGAACAGCATACAATAAGAATTCATCTTACCGTCACAAAACGCTCCCGAACGGCATCCCATCGTTCGGGAGCGTTTCTTTTACAGCCGGAATGCCCCGCACCCATCGCCCTGACAGAAAAAGCCGGAGCAAAACAATTGCCGGTCGAGACAGTCGCAACACACTTCAAACAATTAAAAATTTTTCATTTACCGTAAAAATAAATTACCATATTTAGCAAAAAGCTCTATTTTTGTAATCAAAACCCGATATATACATCACATGTTTATGCTAAGATGGTCTCGCTTCATAACAATAGTTGCCGTGCTGTTCCTTTTTGTTCAGGGTCGGGCATCATCGAATGAAGCCACGGATTACAGCCGCGTCGTCAGTCTGTACGGGAACCTATCGGTTAAGGAACTTGCGGAACGCGGTTATGCCGAACAAGAAGACAAAAGCCTGTCGATGGCATTTTACCAACTGGCTATATCGAAATACTCCGAAGCCCTGCCCGAAACCGAGAAATATTTCTCTGCCATCGCCATGAACAATCTGGCTTACATCTACCTCTCTGTCTATCAGAATCCGGAACAAGCCTACCCTTGGTTAGTCAAAGCGGTCGAAATATCGGAACGCAACCGGTTCGAAACCATCCTCCCCGGCATGTACGACAACATCGCCAAAATATACGACGACTACGGCGATGCGGCAACAGCGATAACGATGTACCGCAGGGCTTTCCGGCTGACACTGCTGCCGGACGAGAAAGAAGAGGAAATGAGATACGTCATGATGCTGATGACATTCAACGATCTTGTCCCCACTGCTCTGCACCGGGAAATGCTCGACAGCATCACCGGCGAACTGGAAGAGCTCGAACGCCAGCAAATACCGGATATTCCCATGTCGAAATATTCCAAAATGCTATGCCGGGGAATCATGCAGATGCAACAAAAAGAGTTCGGGGCAGCCGTCGCTACGCTGAGTACAGCCTCCGATCTGATCGACAGCAAGGTAGACCGTTCCAGATATATCATCTCTCACAATCTGATGCTGGCTGTCGCTTTCCGTAAGGCGGGCGACCTGAACAGCTCGATGGAATGCCTGCGACAAGCCGAAAATACGGCGTTGGAATCGTCGCTTGCCGACCTCCTGCCCAAAGTGTACCGGAATATGGCAGAGGTATATTCGCTCGGCGGACAAACGCAAACCGCCGACAAATACCGGTTCAAGGCTATGCAGGTAAGAGATTCGCTCTACGACATCGGCGGATTCGGCAGAATCAAGAACCTCGAAACCTCATCGGCGATCGACTCGCTCAACCGCGAAATACACGAAGCCGACATAAGGCAACAGAAACGCCTGAACATCATATACCTGCTGATTGCCGGTATCGGTATCGCCGCCGTCATGCTGATCCTCATCGTGAACCGGAACCGACGGCTGGCGGCAAGCAACCGGGCTTTGGTGGAAAAGACAAAGGATGCCCTCCGAAATCAGGAAATGGAAAGCAGACTGCGGCACGATTATGAGAAACAGATCGCGGCATACAAACAGCAACTCGAAGCATCGAAAGAGAGCGATTGCGGAAACAAGACCCGGTCGATCCCGCTCGGCGAAAACGAAATACTGCAAGTGGTAGCGGCTATCAAAAATATCATGGAGAACAGCGATGCCATATTCTCGCCTAATTTTTCTCTGGAACAACTGGCTGAAATGACCGGAACAAACCCCAAATACCTGTCGGGCATCATCAACGACATGTTTCACAAAAACCTGAACCAACTGTTGGCGGAAGCCAGAATCCACGAGGCTTGCCGCAGATTGACCGACAAAGCGACTTTCGGCGGGTTCACGATCGACTCGATCGCCGAAAGCGTCGGCTACAAATCACGCACGCATTTCAGCTCGGTATTCAAAAAAATCACCGGTGTCACGCCCGCCAAATATACGTCGATAACATCCGAAAAGGATTAAACCCGCCCGAAAACAATCATATTGTTATAAAATTTGTCTGAAATCGTCATTTCAGACAAATTTTTCATAAATTATATTTCAATCTGAAAACCGAAAGAATATCTTTACAAAACGATTAACCACAAAAAACAATGCGTATGAATCAGTTTTTACTCGCAACCTCGCTACTCGTTATGGCTCTTGTACCCCATACGGCTGTGGCAGAAACCACAATAGACGTTAGTTCTGCCGAGGAATTTCAAACTGCCATCGACAACCTGGCGGAATCCATTCGTTTTACCGCCGACTTCGAAAGTACCGGAACCACAAGCTACGTTATCGACAAAAACCTCGAAATCGACTTGAACGGCCATTCGGTAGCACTCTCGGGAACCCTTCTCCCCAGAAACAATATCTCACTGACGATCGACGATTTGTCACCGGAGAAGAAAGGTGAGTTAAAAAGTACCGGAAAATCGTTGATTACAAAAGCTGTACCCGGTGGTGTCGTGATCAAAAACGGCACACTGACGAGCGAAGGCATCGGTTATCCGGTCATCTCGATACTTAAAGACGGATCCTGCACGATCGAAGGCGGCTGCATTACAGGAGCAAAGCATAGCTATACCATTGAAAACGAAGGTGTACTGAATATAAATGGCGGCACCTTAGTCGGATGCGATTATTTCGGTGTCGTACGCACATTCAGCGAAGGCGTGACCGAAATGACCGACGGGGCGGTTTATGCCGGATTCGGAGCACCTACTTGCTTTGAAACCGAAATATACGAAGACCCGAACTGGGGCACGGAAATAGCTACATTGAAACTTCCGGAAGGTGTACACGACGGAGGCGCAATCGTCCTCGACCAGAAATGGGCGATGCCCGGCGTACGGTATATCAATTACAACATGCCGGAGGGTGCACAGATGAGCCTCGGACACCACTATTATACACCCGGAGAAGAACAGGCACTACCCGGCTGCGACTATTTCAATAACGTACCGTTCGCCGGATGGAGCAAGACAAGCGAAAGCGATGAAAATCTGCTCACCGCAATAGACGCCTCGATGGACGAAGACCTGCAACTCTATCCCGTATGGAAATATCTGGACATCGCTCCGGGCGTTACAATCAATATGATTCCCGAATCGATCGATCCCGCTCCGGGATCCACCGTGGAAAGTCTCTCATCGGTAACATTATATTTCGGAGAAGCGTTCAGCGACCTCTATCTGAAAGAAGATGCCGAAACATACGGCTACGTATTCGACACCCTGCTCGGTACACGAATGAGCGACGTCACCATCTCGACCGGCTGGGATGGCGATGCGACCGTAACACTCACTACGCCGATAACCCAAAACGGAACATACGAGCTGTTCATCCCCGGCGGAGTGATCGGAAACGACGATTATTATTACGACGACTATCAAGGCGGATCGTGCAATCCCGATCTGCGTTACAAATACACGATTGCCAACGCACCGACCGAACCGGACCATGTTGTCGTCGATCCGGCAGATGGTTCGACCGTAGACCGTCTGAAAACCATCAAATTCACCTATGTCGATGAAGAAACCGTATGCAAGAACTACGATAAAGTAGCCACTCTTAAAGATGCCGACGGAAACATCGTATACGAACTGCAATCGGGCGATGCCGAATATTCGGAAACGGAAGACAATGCGATCTTACTGTCCCTGCCCGAAGAGCTCACCGCCGCAGGCGTCTACACGCTCCACCTCCCCACCGGCTTCTTCGCATTCGACTATTGGGTACGCGACAGCTACGAACTGACCCTCACCTATACCGTGACCGGCAACAGCGGAATCGAGTCGCCGGAAAGCGACCGGATGCGGACAAGAGGCGATGTGTACAATCTGCTTGGACACAAAGTACTGACCGATGCCGATATGCAACAAATCCGGAAACTTCCTTCGGGAATCTATATCGTCAATGGCAAGAAAGTGATGGTACGATAAGGGAAAGAGCATCAACGAATGCTTAACCGATATAAAACAGGATGCGGAATCATCTGTTCCGCATCCTGTTTTATTCTTACCATATCACATGGTACAAATTCACTGAACGATCTCGGAAATCCCCAAATTCAGAATTGTTCCTCGATCAAATCCATATCCGGACAAAAAAACAAATGCCCGTTAATCGGTCGATTAACAGGCATTTTGAGTACCCAGAGCCGGGATCGAACCGGCATGGAAGTGAATCCACTGGTGTTTGAGA
>OAUV01001145.1_pt1 | contig 17187 bp, 9 predicted proteins | sample 1516841 | NCBI WGS metagenome assembly OAUV01 (sample SAMEA2580044, study PRJEB22360) | human gut metagenome | biome: human gut; feature: human-associated habitat; material: faeces | place: Denmark | collected 2008/2010 | reverse complement strand
ACGCCGCAGACCCCCCCCCGGGGCAGCGGGGGGTTGCCTCCCCCCGCCGATGCCGCTCGTGGCGTCGCTCGCCCTCAAGGGGACGGCGGCACTCGGCGTATGGCTCCTTTATGTGCACCTGAGCGGCGAATACGACCTGAAAGGGCTTGCAGGACAGCTCCTGGCCCGCAAAAAACGATAACAACATGAAAGGATTATTTGTCGTCTTCCACGGGTTTTCGGCCCACAGTGGCATCAGCAAGAAGATTTTTGCCCAATGCGACGCACTGCGGCGCAACGGCGCCGATATCGAGTTGTGCCACATCGAGATAGCGCCCGACGGCACGCAGCGCCGAATGGTCGGCGGGCAGGCGATCCGCACCTTCGGCAAGGGATTGCGGGCCAAGCTCGAAAAAAGGGTCTCGCTGAGCGACATCACGCGCTACATCCGCCACGAAGGGGTGGAGTTCCTCTACATCCGCCACGACCACAACGCCAGCCCGGTGCTGATCGGCTGGCTGCGCAAGGTCAAAAAACTCGGCGTGCGGATCGCGCTCGAAATCCCGACCTACCCTTACGACGCCGAATTCGCGCAGTCGCCCGCGGTGCGGAAACTCAAACTGCGCATCGACCGCATGTTCCGCTGCCGCATGGCCCGTTACGTCGACCGCATCGTCACTTTCTCCGATGATACGGAGATATTCGGCCGCCCGACGATCCGCATTTCCAACGGCATCGACTTCGGGAGTATCCCGCTCAAAACCCGGGGGCACGGGGATCACCACAACATCCGGCTGCTGGCCGTGGCGAACATCCATTTCTGGCACGGCCTCGACCGCGTGATCGAAGGGCTCAGGGAGTATTACGCCGCCCCGCACCAGTGCATCGTCCGCCTGCGTATCGCAGGCGACGGCGTGGAAACGCTCATCGCAGAATACCGCCGCAGGATCGACGCATACTCCCTGACGGAGTATGCCGAAGTCATCGGCCCCCGTTCGGGCGCTGCGCTCGACGCCGAATTCGAGTGGTGCGACATGGGCATCGCCAGCCTCGGACGCCATCGCAACGGCATCACCGGCATCAAGACGCTCAAAAACCGCGAGTACGCCGCACGCGGCATCCCGTTCGTATACTCGGAACGGGACAGCGACTTCGACGGCATGGGCTACGTGATGAAAGCCCCGGCCGACGACACGCCCCTCGACATCGCGGCGCTCGTGCGTTTCTACGACGGGCTGCACCTCACACCCGCACAGATCCGCGGCACGGTCGAGGGGCGCCTCTCGTGGGACAACCAGATGAAACAGGTATTAACCGAACTTTTCGAAGCATGACGACCGTAGCGATACTCTTCTGGGCGGGGGTATTCCTCGTCTTCTACACCTACCTCGGATACGGCATCCTGCTGTGGCTGCTGGTGAAGATCCGCGAAGCCGTGCACCCGGTACGGCGGTACGCCTTTCCTGCCGACCCGCCCGAGGTGACGCTGCTCATCGCCGCCTACAACGAACAGGAGGTCGTGGCGGAAAAGATGGCCAACTGCCGGGCATTGGATTATCCGGCCGGAAAGCTCCGCGTGACGTGGATCACCGACGGCTCGACCGACCGCACCGTCGAACTGCTCGCCGCCTACCCCGAGGTGACGGTGCTGCACGACCCGCGCCGGGGCGGCAAGACCGCGGCGCTGAACCGGGCGCTGGGAATCATCCGCACGCCGCTCGTCGTATTCACCGATGCCAATACGATGCTCAACCCCGAAGCCGTGACGGAAATCGTCCGCTGTTTCGAAGACCCCGAAGTGGGGTGCGTGGCCGGCGAAAAGCGCGTCGCCGGGACAGGGGATACGGGCGCCGCCGCGACGGAAGGCATCTACTGGAAATACGAATCGAAACTCAAGGAGCTGGACGACCGTCTCTACTCGGCGGTAGGGGCTGCGGGGGAGTTGTTCGCCGTGCGGCGCGAACTGTGGCAGACGCTGAGGGAAGATACGCTGCTCGACGATTTCGTCTGCTCGATGCTGATCGCGGCACAGGGATACAGGATCGCTTACTGCAAGGGCGCCTATGCGCTGGAGACCCCTTCGGCCGACATGGGCGAAGAGGGCAAACGCAAGAAGCGCATCGCGGCGGGCGGGCTGCAATCGGTATGGCGGCTGCGCAAGCTGCTCAATCCGTTCCGTTACGGAGTGCTGTGGTTCCAGTACGTATCGCACCGCGTGCTGCGCTGGACGCTGACCCCCGTAGTACTCGCAGCACTCCTGCCGCTCAACGTCGCGCTGCTGTGGTCGGGCCATCGGGCGCTCTATGCCGCGGCCCTCGCTCTGCAATGCGCATTCTACCTGGCCGCCCTCGCAGGATGGGCGCTGGAGCGCGGCGGACACCGCAACAGACTGCTCTTCATCCCCTACTACTTCCTCTTCATGAACCTCAATGTTTTCCGCGGGGCATCGTACCTGGCGACCCACCGCGGAAAGGGTGCCTGGGAGAAAGCCCGCAGGGCCTGACCGAATTTTGAACGGAACCTGAAATATTATACTATATTTGCATGTCTAAACCTCCCCTCATGAAAAACATCTCCATAAACCCCGAGGACTATACGATCCTGGCCGTCGACGACATCGCCACCAACATCATGCTGCTGAAAGCCGTGCTGAGCCGTGCCAAATACAAGATCGTCACGGCATCGGGAGGTAACGAGGCGCTCGAAAAGGCCGCAAAGGAGTCCCCCGACCTGATCCTGCTGGACATCATGATGCCCGACATGGACGGCTACGAGGTGATCAGGCACCTGAAGGCAGACCCCGCATTGCAGGACATCCCGGTGATTTTCCTCACGGCGCTGCACAACCCCGAGGACATCGTCAAGGGGTTCAAACTGGGAGCCAGCGACTACGTCTCCAAGCCGTTCAACCACGAGGAGCTGATCACCCGCGTATCGCACCACATCTATCTGGCGGCGGCACAGCGCACGATCATGCGGCAGCGCGACGAGTTGCAGGCCACGGTCGACGCCCGCGACAAGATGTACTCGGTGATCGCCCACGACCTGCGGTCGCCGATCGGCACGTTGAAGATGGTTTTCAACATGCTTTCGATAAACCTTACGCAGGAGCAGATCGGCGAAGACAACATGGAGATGATCACGATGGGCAACAACATCACCGAGAGCACCTTCATGCTGCTGGACAACCTGCTCAAATGGACGAAGAGCCAGATCGGGCGCATGAACACGGTGTTCCAGGAGGTCGACATTTCGGAGGTCGTGGTTTTCGCCAGCAAGATGTCCGACCTCGTGGCACAGGTCAAGAACATCGCCGTCGAATACGACATCCCCGGCCCGATCACCGTCCCGTGCGACGTGGACATGGTGAAAACGATCATGCGCAACCTGATGTCGAACGCCATCAAGTACAGCAACGAGGGCGGACGGATCGTCATCCGCGTGCGGGAAACCCCCACCCATGCCGTGATAAGCGTGCGCGACTTCGGCACGGGCATCAGCGAGGAAGACCTGCCCAAACTGCTCAACCCCGAAATACACTACACCACCTACGGCACCAAGAACGAAGAGGGATCGGGCCTGGGCCTGCAACTCGTACAAGACCTCACACGCCGCAACGGCGGGGAGCTGGCCATCGAATCGACGCTAGGCGAAGGCTCCACGTTTACGTTCACCATCGCCAAGGTGCAGCCTAAGTCCGAGACCGTAGAAGACACGGGGGGGGGTATTGCGCGTCCCTGAGCGATAAATGGCTCCTCGACGGGCTGGCCGCTTTTTTCCGCCGCGAAAAGGCGGAAAAAACGATATATGTACCATAAAATCCGGGCGGCCACACGGATACCTCTCCGAAAAGGTCGCCATGAGCGATCTTTTTGTTATATTGCAGGATAAAAACCCGACCTCGCCATGAAGTATTGCAGTACAATCCTCGTGGGGCTTCTCTGCACCGCCGCCTGCCTGGCGCAGACCCCGCTGCCCGAAAGCCGCCGCACCTCCCCGGAAATATTCATCTATAAACCCGATGCCCGAGAGCTCCGCGAACTGCATGTGAAAGGCAAGGCGCCCGACGAAGGGATGCTGCACACGTTCGTCGGCAAATATACTGCGTCGGGAAAGATCCCGCAGCTCCCCCGGGGAAATTACCTGCGGGTCTGGACGGACGGGAACAAACTCGTATACGGCGATCATGTCGTGGACAATTTCTATTACAGGCTCGTCAAGGACGAGCAGGTGATGCTGATACTCTGCGACACGCTGGGCAACATCATCGACGATGCCGTGGTAAGGCGGGGCTCGAAACGGATGAAATACAACCCCGGCACACGCACCTACAACCTCCCGCGCATCCGCGGCGAAGAGGCCACGGTCGAGGTAAACAACGACGGCGTACTGCATTACATCACCATCGGGAACGAACCGGATTACACCTACCGTCCCGGGTTCCTCAAAACGGCCTGGGGAAAGGTCAAAACAGCCTTCAAGCGGGTTTTCGCACCGGGGAAGCTGCCCGCGCGGGACAAGTACGACGGGTTCGTGGTATTCAGCAAACCCAGATACAAACCCGGGGAAACGGTGAAATTCAAGGCGCACATCAACCGCAAAGGCAAGCCCCTCGACGGAAAGGTCGACGTGGCACTCGTTTCGTATTACTCCCCGTCGATAGACACGACCCTCGTATCGCTGGAGCCCTACCGTCCCGGCATGTACGAATGGGAGTTCAGGCTGTCGGACAGCCTCCGTCTCCGCCTCGACAAGGATTACACACTCCGTTTCCGGACGGGCGACAAGCATGCCAATGACATCACGGGCCGTTTCCGTTATGAGGAGTACGAACTGGGCAAGCTCACCTTCACGGCCAGGGCCGACAAACAGAAATACGCACGGGGCGACACGGTGAGGATTTCACTGAGCGCCGTGGATGAGAACAACATGCCGGTATACGACGGACGGGTAAAGGTCTTGGTCAAACCCGCCAGGTACATGGGCTGCAAATTCCTCGCCCGCACGGCATTCGTCCCCGACCGGCTCTGGGAGCATACGTTCGACATGGAGGGCAAGTCCACGAAGGAAATCATCCTGCCCGACTCGATATTCGTCGACGGCGTGTCGATGTATTACAACGTCGCCTGCTCGTTCTTCGATGCGGGCAACGAACGCAGGGATGAGCGCATAAGCCTGTACCGGGACGCAAGGCGGAGGCGGATCGACTATTCGGCCGGCCAGGGGATGCTCGCCCTGCGTGAGCTGTACGACGGCAAAAGCGTCGAAAGCCGTGCCCTGGTAACCGCCTACAACCCGGAATACGGGATCGTATGGCAGGATTCGGTCACATTGCCCTGCAGTGTGCCGCTGTCGTGGATCGTCAGCGAATACGAGGTGCAGAGCGCCACGGCATCGGAGGACATCGAGGTCGGAAAACTGCCGGGCGAACTGATCGGGCACCGCTTCTTCCGCCGGGACGGCACCGTCCGGCTGGTGGTGGACAACCCCGCGAAATTCCCGTTCTGGTACACGATCTGCATGGGGGACAAGACGATTGCCAAAGGGTATGCCACCGAACTCGACTTCGCGCGCAAGGACAACGGCCGCAAGGGCTATTCGATGCAGATAGCCTACCTGCAGGGCGAGAATGCCCGGACGATACGCGGCGAACTGCCCTTCACGGAGAAAAACATCTCGATGGAGGTAACGACGGCGGCGACCGTCTATCCCGGACAGAGCGCAAAGGTCGAAGTGGCGGTCAAAGACCGCAAGGGACGCCCGGTGAAAAATGCCGACGTGACGGCCTATGCGTTCACCTCGAAATTCGAAGCCCTGCCGCCGGCAGTGGCGATATACGGGAAGTCGGCGTCGGGAAAGGCCATCACCCCGAAGAACTACGAGGCCGACGAGGAGTTCCTCTTCAACATCCGCACCGGGATGGACTGGCCGCTGTGGCGGCAGCGCATGGGACTGGATTCGATCGAATACTACAAATTCCTCTACCCGGAACCGTTCTACGCCTATGCCGAGGAGGCCCCCGGAAGACTCACCCAGCTATCCCCCTATGTGGTCGTCGACGGGGAGGTGCAGGGCATCCATGTCCTGTGGATCGACGAACAGCCCCACTATTTCAAACAGGCGCAGCAACTGACGCCGTATAGCTTCCCGATATGGCCGGGGCTGCACACGCTGCGGCTGCGCACCCACGACAGGGAGGTGACCGTCGAGAACGTCTATGCGGGCGAGGGGCTGAAGACCATCGTTTCGGTAGACGGCGGACAATCCGCAGTGCGACCCGGGGAGGCCCCCGGGGACAACCGTCCCGTGCGGATCTCCGTCCGGGAATACGACCGGAAAGAGAAAGGCATGCTCACGCAGCGCGAGACGGCGCTGCTGACACGGCACATGATTACGGTCGACAACACCTTCGGGAAAGCGACCCTGCTCACGGGACAGCCGGACAGGCAATCCTCCTACTCCGTTGAAACCGAACTGCCGGGCATTATCAACGCCGGCGGGGTCTGCTACTACCTCAACGGCACGCAGAAGCAGACCCGCCGCTACCGCCGGTACAGGCCGCAGGACGAAGCAGCGATCCTGGCCGGGCCGTTCCCCTACCGGGGATTCACCACCGGGGGCATACAGGTCGGTACGCTCTATTCGGATACACTTGCGGTCAACAGTTTCGAGATCGAGGGCGGCTACCGTTACGACATTCGGAACAACTACCTGAAACAGCAGAGCTGGGAGCAGAACCCGATCCAGAGGCAGCTCGAACCGTTCACGCAGGCGGTCTGCTTCGGGCAGGACGCGCTTACGGCCGAATCGATCCGCGGCATATTCAGGCGGCGGCTCGCCGACATGGTCGAAAACGAATCGGGGCTGATCTCGGCCGTCCCGCCGATCTCGCTCATGGACAGCTGCCGCCTGCAACTCGCCCCAGGCAAACTGGCGGACGGCACAAGGGCACAGCCGATCATGGTGCTCCTGCAATCGACGGGAAAATACCCCTCCAGCAGGCTCTACTACGGCACGACGACCGAAATCGACAGGCTGCCGGAGGGCAACCTCCGGGTAGACCTCATCTTCAGGGATACGACCCGCTGTTCGGCCACGATAAGGCTGCGAAAGGGCGGCATCAACTACCTGCGGATGGATTCGCTCGTAAAGGAACCGGCCGACGACCGCAGCCGCGCGCTGTTCGGGAAACTGGAAAGGATGTTGCGCGTATCGCGCCCCGCGGCACCGCTGGCCGACTACAAGCCCGCGGAGGCGGAGCGGGACAACCCGTTGCGAAACCCGGGGCGCATCAGCGAAGCCAACCTGACGGGCAAAGTTGTCACAGGCACCGTGCGCGACCCGGATGGAGAACCCATTGCCGGGGCATCGGTGCAGATCGACGGAACCGACACCGGGACTGTCACGGATACGGCCGGGAAATTCACCCTCTCGGACACGGGACGGGGAACGCTCGTCGTCAGTTATATCGGCTACCGGAATTTCGCCACCAAACTGATCTCCGGCTACGACTATAACATCGTCCTGGAGGAAGATTACAACGCGCTGGACGAAGTCGTGGTCGTAGCTTACGGGAAGTCCGGAAAGAGGGCCGTGGTGGGAAGCAGGGCCAATTCCGCAACGGTCACAACGGAAGTGGCATTCGCGGAATTCGACGAGCAGACGGAAACGCTCCCCAGCACGCTCGCGGGCATGGCCGCCGGGATACAGGTGCGGGGAGCAGGCACAATCGCCGGTCAGGCCCCGATGATCGTCGTGAACGGCGTACCCTACGACGGGGCACTGTCGGACTTCGACCGGGGAAGCATCCTGTCGATGAACCTCGTCAGGGACGCGAACACCGCAATCTACGGGGCGAGGGCCGCAAACGGGATCATCTTCATCGAAACCTCCGAGCGGAACGCGGCGGGCGGCGACGGATTCCCGCTCGAGGCCGGTATGCCGAACACGCTGCGCACCGATTTTCACGACGACGCATTCTGGAAGCCCTGCCTGACGACCGACAAAGCAGGGCGGCTGACTTTCGAAGTGACCTATCCGGACGACATCACCAGCTGGGACGCCAACTTCATCGCCGTCGGCGGCCGCAAGCAGGCGGACAGGAAGCATCTGCGCATAAAATCGTACAAGCCGCTCAACGCCCAGCTCTCCGTCCCCCGCTTCGCCATCGCGGGCGACAGCCTCAATGCTGCCGGACGGCTGACCAACCACACCGGCGACACCTTGTCCGTACGCCGCACGATCGAAACCGACGGGCGGACGGCCGAGAAGCAAATACGCATCGCCACCTCGCATACGGACGCAATACCCGCCGTCGCAGGGGATGCCGACAGCATCCGGATCGTCTACTCGCTGACGACGCCCGGAGGCTATTTCGACGGGGAGCGGCGTGCGATCCCGATCTACAAGGCCGGAATCCTGGAAACCCACGGGGAGTTCGCCGTCCTCAACGACACCGCGGCCCTGCGGTTCACGCCCGACCCGGCGCTGGGCACCGTGACGATCCACGCCGAGGCATCGGCCATGCAGGCATTCCTCGACGAGATCGAAAACATCGACCTCTACCCCCACCTCTGCAACGAGCAGATGGCTTCGAAGGTCAAGGCGCTGCTCTCGAAAAAACGGATATACACCCTGTTCGGACGGAAATTCAAGGACGACGACAAGGTCACGAACCTGCTCCGCAAACTGGCAGCCAACCAGAACGACGGCAAGTTATGGGGATGGTGGAACCGGGAACAGACCGAGCTGTGGATCTCGCAGCAGGTCGTGGAGGCACTTCTCGACGCCGAAACGGAGGGTTATAAGACCGGCCTCGACCGGCAGGCACGGACGGACGCGCTGCTGGCCGGCCTGAACCGCCGTATGCCGGCGGCGGCATCCGACTCGACGGGAATGCGGAAAAACGAACTGCTCTCGCTGGTGGGGCTTCTCCGCAAGCTGGACGCCAGGATCGACTACCCGCGCTACTGCGCTTTCATCGCGTCGATCCCCGACGCGACGCTCGGCAACCGGCTCCGGACGGCGGAAATGCTGCAACAGTTCGCCCCTGATGGGATGCCCGCCGCGGATTCGCTGCTGGCTCTTGCCTCCCGAACCATGATGGGATCGTTGTACTGGCGCGACAAAACACCGCGGGAACCGACGCCCCGCAGGTTCGCGCAGCCGGACATGAGCGACGTCGAAAACACGCTCACGGCATACCGCATCCTGCGCGCCGCGGGCAACCGCAAGGCCGAGTTGGAAAAGATCCGCAACTACTTCTTCGAACAGCGCAAAAGCGGTTCGTGGCGCAACACCTACGAATCGTCGCGGATCGTGGAAACCATCATGCCCGACATGCTGGAGAAGGACGGCGGCACATTCCGCGAAGCGAGCCTGACGATCGACGGACAACGGTTCGGCAAATTCCCGCTTACCCGGACATACGAGCCCGGAAAGGAGATAACCGTCCGCAAAGAGGGTTCCATGCCCGTATTCTTCACAGCCTACCAACAAGCCTGGAACGACAAACCGGAGCCTGCGGCCGAAGGCTTCTCGGTTTCGACCCGGTTCCGCAAGGACGGCAAGCCCGTGACAACACTCCATGCCGGGGAGCGCGTCGAACTGGTGGCAACCGTAACGGCCGATTCCGACGCCGAATACGTCATGGTCGAGATCCCGATCCCCGCGGGCTGTTCCTACGACTCGAAAGAGAAAGGCGATTTCTGGAAAGAGGCGCACCGGGAATACTACAAGGAGAAGGTCGCCGTCTTCTGCAACAAGCTCCGCAAGGGGACGCATACCTTCACCGTCAGGCTCCTGCCCCGCTATACGGGCTCCTACCGCCTCAACCCGGCGCGTGCCGAACTGATGTACTACCCGGTATTCCATGGCCGCAACGAGATGAAAAAGTGCGGCGTGGCCGAGGCACAGGAGGCCCGCTGATCCCGGGAAAAAGACATGACGGCAGCGTGACGATTGCGTCCGCTACCTGAACCGCAGTTCAGCGACCACGGCCTTGTGGTCGCTGACGTCTTCCGGGGGCATGTAATAACGGATGCCCTCGAAAGCGTCGTCGTAAAAGATGTAGTCGATGCGCAGTACCCCTCCCAGATAGCGGAAAGTACCGCCGTAACCGCTCCCGCTGTCACGGAAACCGTCGGTCATGTCCCCCTTCATCGTACGGTAGGTATAGGACGAAGGCGTATCGTTGAAGTCGCCCGCAAGGATCACCGGATAGGGCGAAGCATCCATTTCGGCACGGATTTCACCTACCTGCCCGGCACGGATACTACTGTTGTGTTCCAGTTCGCCCAAGATTTGCTCGACGGGGGCGTCGCGGTCGTAATCCTTCCGGAACCGGTGCCTGAGCTGGGCAATGCCCGAAGTCTGGAGGTGGACAGCGAAGAGCCGCACCGTATCGCCGCCGACGAGCAGGTCGGCACGCAGGTAGTCGTTGCTCGTATCGGCAAACCGGACGTATTTATGATCGATAACGGGATATCGGCTGACCAGGGCCGCACTGCCCTCATGCAGGAAATAGGGCATCCGCGGGGCAAAGACCTTCCCGATGCTGTCGGCCGGGAATTCCCTGCTGTCCATAAACTCCTGCAGGCAAAGCACGTCGACCTGCTCGCGGTTCATCATGCCGGCGATGGCCCTGGCCGTAGCGGGCATGGAACCCAGCCTGCGGAATCCGTTTACGTTGAGCGTGGCGATGCGGATGTCGTGCGGGTCACCCGAGTCCTTGAAATCGGGAAGCTGTACCATGGCCGAAATATACCCCAGGTTGAGCACCAGCGCGACCAGTGGCATCAGCAGGACAATCCATTTGCGGCGAACCGTCCACCAGACCAGCGCAACCACGTTGGCCAGCAGCACGACCGGCATGAGCAAAGCGAGCGTCGCCCAGAATCCGCCCTCCCCGGGGGAGACGGACGAAGCATACCGGCACAGGACGGCGGCGACCAGAAGCAGCCCGGTGAGCACCACCGAAATACCATAAAAAAGAATAGAAACGGCTTTGCGACCCATTTTGTTCACTATTTAAGCTATTTGCGCGTACAAAGATATGCTTTTCAAAATATATTTAGTATATTTGACGATCAAAAAAGACGCAAATTGGAATGAAGAGGGTTTTAATCTCCGGCGGTGCCGGATTCATCGGTTCGCACCTATGCGAAAGGCTGCTTGGTGAAGGAAACGACGTAATCTGCATCGACAACTATTTTACCGGTCACAAAAGCAACATCCGGCACCTGCTGAAACACCCCAATTTCGAAGTCATAAGGCACGATATAATCTACCCCTACATGGCAGAGGTCGAGGAGATCTACAACCTCGCCTGCCCCGCCTCGCCGATCTACTACCAGCACGACCCGGTCAAGACGACGCAGACTTCGGTCATCGGTGCGATGAACATGCTCGGCATGGCGCGTTACAACCGCGCCAAGGTCTTGCAGGCTTCGACCTCGGAAGTATACGGCGACCCGCTGGTACATCCGCAGACCGAGGATTACTGGGGCCACGTGAACCCGCTGGGACTGCGCTCGTGCTACGACGAGGGCAAACGCTGTGCCGAATCGCTCTTTATGAGCTACTACCGCGAACACGGCATCCCGGTGAAAATCGTCCGTATTTTCAATACCTACGGCCCCAAGATGGACATCAACGACGGCCGCGTAGTCTCGAATTTCATCGTCCAGGCATTGCGCAACGAACCGATCACAATCTACGGCGACGGTGAACAAACCCGCTCGTTCCAGTATATCGACGACCTGGTCGAAGGGATGATCCGCCTGATGGACGATACGCCCGACGATTTCACGGGCCCGGTCAACATAGGCAACCCCAATGAATTCACCATCAACGAACTGGCAGCCATCGTCCTGGAACTCACGGGTTCGAAGTCGAAGATCGTACACATGCCCCTGCCGTCGGACGACCCGCAGCAGCGCAAACCCGACATCTCGCTGGCCCGCAAGATGCTCAACGACTGGGAACCCACGATCCAGCTGCGCGACGGACTGGTAAAGACCATCGCCTATTTCGAGGATATCCTCTCACGGGGGAGCGTCCGGCACTGACCCGCCCCGGACATCGGCCCGGCCCGCCCTTCTTGGAACACCGTCAGCCTGTTGAGCACCACCCGCCTGTTTGAGTGCAGCGCGGCACAATCTCTGGTGCGGCCCGCACCCTATTTTTTCAGGTAGTCCCGCAATACGGAGCCTGCCAGCCGTATAAGCGTGCGCGTCGGATGCAACGCGGCGAACCCGTTGAGCATCCCCCAATCGTGTACCACGCCGTTGAAGCGCACGGTCGTCACTTCGACGCCCGCCTCGTCCAGACGACGCCCCATCGCCTCGCCCTCGTCGCGCAGAATGTCGTTCTCGGCAACGGCGATCAGCGTCGGAGGCAATCCCCGCAGCCGTTCCGCAGAGGCCCGCACGGGTGACATGAGGTCGTTGCCGCGCTGAGCCGGGTCTGAAACGTACTTGCCGAACATCCATTTCATCAACGGCACGGTCAGGAACCGCTGGCGGCCGTATTTCACATACGAATCCCAGTCGTACCCCGCATCGGTCACGGGCCACATCAGCACGAGCGTGCGCAGCCGCGGCCCGCCGTGATCCTCGGCCACGAGCGCCGCCGCAAGCGACATGTTACCGCCGACGCTGTTGCCCGCCAGCGCCAGCCGGCTGCCGTCGACCCCGATCTCCCGGCCGTTTTCGGCCACCCATTTCACTGCGGCATAGACCTCCTCGACAGCCTTCGGGAAATGCGCCTCGGGCGAAGGCGTATAGTTGACGAATACCGCCGCACAACCCGACTCCACGACAAGGTCGCGCACCAACCGCCTGTGGGTGGGATAGTCGCCCAGCACCCAGCCCCCGCCGTGGATGAACACGAACGCCGGGAGATGCACACGCCCCGCCCCCGAAGGGCGGACGAGGTTCAGGCGCAGCGTATGCCCTTCGCTTTCGACCGTCCGTTCGGACTCCTCGATGCCCGACAGATCGACATGCACGGCCGCCTGCACATCGGTCAGGACGCGACGGGCCTCCCCGACCGGCAACGATTCGACCGGAGCGCCGCCATTCAACACTTTCAGATAAGCTTTGGTTCCCCGCGACAGGTGGTCGTCCTGCAAATAATCCGGAGCTTCCTTCAGATGATCCATAACAAACCGTTTTAAAGTTTATGACACGGACTGCAAAGGCGCTGCCACAAACGAAAAAAGCCGGACGAAATGTCCGGCTTTTCGGTATGTCATAAGCGGTTTTTACTGTGCCATGGCATGACGGAACCCGTCCACCTTGTCCCAGTCGCCGCACGTGAAGTCGGGCACGGCGACCGGCATACTGTTGTGTTCGAGCGACGCCGCGGTCAGCGACCCGATGCACGACCATTCGGCAGCGTCGTAAACGTCCTGATCGAGCGGCAGGCCATGCTGCAGGCAGTAAACGAGGCGATAGTCCATGATGAAATCCATGCCGCCGTGGCCGCCCACGCGGCGGGCCTTCTCCTCGATGTCCCGGGCGATCGGATGCTTGTAACGCTCCATCAGCGCCGCCTTCGCCGCCTGGGGGATGAACGAATGCTCGCTCAGATTCTCGTGGTCGGGAATCTCCTCGCCGGCGATTTGCTCGGGACGGAACGCATAGCCCTCGACCGGGTATTTATTGGCGAAGCCCTCGGTGCCCGTAAGCTGGTACATGCGGCTGTAAGGACGGGGCGTATAGACGTTGTGTTCGAGCAGGATCGTGCGTCCCCGCTCGGTCTTGATGAGCGTCAGCGTCTGGTCGGCATTGGCGAAGGTCTCGGCACCCATCTTCTCCTTGGCGAGCTTCAGGCCGTTGACCGACTTGGTATCCATCGCCACGAGGTAGTTCATCTTATCGCCGCGGTGGATGTCCAGCAGCTGGCAGGCCGGGCCGAGGCCGTGCGTGGCATAGACGTCGCCGCGGTGCGACTGGTTGAAGTCGAGGCGCCAGTTGCCCTGGTAATAATCCCAGTAGGGTTCGAGGTTATGAATATAGGAGCCTTCGGTGTGGAGTATCTCGCCGAACAGCCCGTGCTGAGCCATGTTGAGCGTCGTCAGCTCGAAGAAGTCGTAGACACAGTTCTCGAGCATCATGCAGTGGCGCTGTGTCTTCTCGGCAGTGTCGACCAGTTGCCAGCACTCGTCGAGCGACATGGCAGCGGGGACTTCGACGGCGACATGCTTGCCGTGCTCCATGGCATAAACCGCCATCGGGACGTGCAGCTGCCACGGGGTGCAGATGTAAACCAGGTCGATGTCATCGCGCAGGCAAAGTTCCTTCCACCCCTCCTCCCCGCTGTACGGGGCAGCGGCCGGGAGGTTATGTCCGGCAAGGATCTCCTGCGACTTGTCGACACGCTCGGGGTAGAGGTCGCAGAGCGCCACGATCTCGACCCCGTCGATGTTGGCGAAGCGTTCCACGGCGCCCGGGCCGCGCATACCCAGCCCGATGAAACCTACGCGTACGACCGGGATCGGGTCGACCGTCAGCCGCAAAACGGAATGCTGGCCCTCGGCACGGGCCGGGACGTCGAATACGATCACGCCGTCGACGATGCTGTAACCCTCCGCGGGCGGCGTGCTGCACCCCCAGCACAGCACGGCTGCCGCCGAGAACAATAAAAAGGCAAATTTCTTCATTATATCCGGGTTATTTAGTTATTTAGACAAAAGTATGAAATATTTTGAAATCTGCGCTCATTTGACTACTTTTGCCGACGTAAAAATCACACACCATGTTTCGTAGATTAGCGGCGGTAATCCTCTCGGTCGTCCTGCTCTCCCCGGGCTGGCTCGGCATGACAGGGCTCACGCTGCCCTTCGCCATGATCCCGCTGCTGTGGATCAGCGCATCGTACGACCAGACGCGCCGCTCGTGGTGGCGCATGTTCGGCTGGGCGGCGCTGACCTTCGCACTGTGGAACATCTCGACCGTCTGGTGGATATGGAACGCCACCCCGGTGGGGCCCGTGGCCGCGACGCTCGCCTCGACGACGCTCAACATGATCGCCTTCATGTTGTTCCACACCGTCGCGAAGAAAGGGCCGAAGGCGCTGGCATACACCTTGCTCATTGCCGGGTGGATCGCAACGGAATACTGGTATACGGTCGGCGAATTCTCGTGGCCGTGGCTGATCCTGGGCAACGGATTCTCGCACGACGTATGGCTCGTGCAATGGTACGAATACACGGGTGTCTTCGGCGGTTCGCTGTGGGTGCTGCTCTGTAACATACTCTTCTTCGAAGCGCTGCGGGCACGCCGCAGCATCGGACGGTGGATCCCGGCCGCGGGCGTCCTGCTCCTTCCGGCCGCCGTGTCGCTGGGCATCTGGTGGAGCTGGGAGCAGCCCGACGAGGGGACGGCCGAGGTGAGCGTCGTCCAACCCAACGTCGACTGCTACGACAAATTCAACGGCCGCGCCGACTGGCAGCAAGACAACATCACCGACCTTTTGGCACAGGTGCCCGCCGGGGCGCAATTCATCCTGCTGCCCGAGACTGCCGTCCCGGGGCATTACTGGGAACCGGATCTTTCGGAATTCCGCCCGGCCGACGAACCGGGCATGTTCTGGCAAGAGCTGACCGACAGCCTGCGCCGGTCGCACCCCGGGGCCCTGCTCGTCACGGGCGCCAACACCCTGCGTTATTATGCCGCCGGGGGACAACCCCGCACGGCACGCCGGGACGGGTTGGGCGAAGGTTACTACGACGTATTCAACACGGCGGTAGGGCTCGACTCCGCAGGCCGCATGCAACTGCACCACAAAGGCAAACTGGTGATCGGCGTGGAAAACACCCCGACGATCGTTTTCGACATCCTGCAATTCCTGGTAATCGACCTGGGCGGCGTCGTGGGACAGATCGGCATGGGGCAGCACGGCACGGCCTTCGAACACCGGGGCGTGAAAACCGGCCCGGCAATCTGCTACGAAGGACTTTACGGCGATTTCTTCGGCGATTTCGTGCGCCGCGGGGCACAGTTCATGGCCATCATCTCCAACGACGGCTGGTGGGGCGACACGCCCGGCTACAAACACCTCTTCACGATCTCGCGCCTGCGCGCCATCGAACACCGCCGTGCCATCGCCCGGTCGGCCAACACCGGCATGTCGGGCTTCATATCGGCCCGCGGCGACATAGGCCAGACGCTCGGCTGGGAAAAACGGGGCGTGCTCACAGCGGCCGTACCCCTCAACTCCCAACTTACCTTCTACACCCGATACGGCGACTACCTAGGACGCATCTCCGAATACCTGATGCTGCTCTGTGTGCTCTACTACATCGCCTACCGGGCCAAGAAAAAGAACCACCTCGTAAAATAAAACCCGAAACCCGATATGAATTACACCCAGACCCTCGAATTCCTCTTCTCGTCGCTGCCGGTCTTCGAAGCCAAAGGCGCGACGGCCTACAAGCCGGGATTGGAGCGTATCACCGCGTTCTGCCGCCACATAGGCAATCCCCAGCGTAACTTTTTCACGATCCACGTGGCGGGAACCAACGGCAAAGGTTCCGTGTCGCATATCATCGCATCGGTGCTCCAGCAGGCGGGCTACCGCACGGGACTTTTCACCTCGCCCCACCTGCAGGATTTCCGCGAACGCATCCGGGTGGACGGAGAGATGATTCCCAAACAGAAAGTGGTGAACTTCGTGGACAAGCACCACGGCAAGATGGTCGAGCTGGAGCTGTCGTTCTTCGAGATGACCGCCGCGCTGGCTTTCGACTACTTCGCGCAGAGCGACGTCGAGGTGGCCGTGATCGAAACGGGACTCGGAGGACGTCTCGACGCCACGAACATCATCGTGCCGCTGGTGAGCGTCATCACCAACGTGGGGCTGGACCACACGGCGCTGCTGGGCGACACGCTGCCGAAAATCGCCGCCGAGAAGGCCGGCATCATCAAAAAGAGCATTCCGGTAGTCATCGGCGAGAGCGATCCCCGCTACAACGAGGTCATCGAGCAGACCGCCGCCGCCAACAAGTCGAAGGTCATCTACGCCGAGCAGGAGTTCTCGTGCGAGCCCTGCCCCTGCGGAACCGACCGCCAACACTTCTGCATGCACCGCACCCGCGACAACCGCAACTTCGAGGTCGATCTCGATCTGGGGGGCAACTACCAGCGCCGCAACATGGTCACGGCAGCCGCAACGGGGGATTTCCTGCACGAGGATAGTGGGCGT
>OAUV01001135.1_pt1 | contig 17300 bp, 13 predicted proteins | sample 1516841 | NCBI WGS metagenome assembly OAUV01 (sample SAMEA2580044, study PRJEB22360) | human gut metagenome | biome: human gut; feature: human-associated habitat; material: faeces | place: Denmark | collected 2008/2010 | reverse complement strand
AGCCATGCAGGCTTACCCACCGCCGGCAGGGGCGTGAATCCCGCCACGTCGCCGAAGTCGTACTGGAAACTGCCGCGCGTGAGTTTCGGGCAGCTCGACGGCTCGACCGCCACGATCCGGATTTTTTTGCCTTCCGTGAGGTTCTTGCGCAGGAACGGGAATCCCAGTCCCGCGAAGTTGCTGCCGGCGCCGCAGCATCCGCTCCACACTTGGGGCTGCTCAAACCGCCCCCCCGAGTTTGCTCCCCCCGCCGAAGCATCCGATCACCACGTCCGGCTCGGCGTCGGCCATCTCCATCTGCGCCACGGCTTCCTGTCCGATCACGGTCTGATGCAGGATGACGTGGTTCAGCACGCTTCCCAGACAGTACCGCGTATCTTCGGGGTGTTGCAGCGCCACTTCGATCGCCTCCGAAATGGCCAGTCCGAGGCTTCCCGAACAGTTCGGGTCGCGTTCAAGCGCCGCACGGCCCGATGCCGTGAGCGTGCTGGGCGATGCGATGCACTCGGCGCCCCAAGTGTTCATCATCAGCCGCCGGTAGGGTTTCTGGTCGTAGCTGACCTTGACCATGTAAACCTGCAGGTCTATGCCGAAGTGCTTGGCCGCGAATGCGATCGCCGCGCCCCACTGCCCCGCGCCCGTCTCGGTGGTCAGGCGGCGGATGCCCTGCTTGTAGTTGTAGTAGGCCTGCGGCACGGCGGTGTTGGGCTTGTGCGATCCGGCCGGCGAGACGCTCTCGTTCTTGAAATAGATTTTCGCGGGCGTGCCGAGCGCCTTCTCCAGCCCCGTAGCCCGCACGAGCGGCGTGGGTCTCCATATTTTGTAAATCTCCTGCACCTCTTCGGGAATGTCGATGAACCGCTCCGCGGACATCTCCTGATCGATCAGCTCTTCGGCGAAAATGGCGCTCATCTGCTCTTTGGTTACGGGCTGCTTGGTCGCGGGATGCAGCGGGGGCAGCGGTTTGTTGGGCATGTCGGCCACGATGTTGTACCATTGCGTGGGCATCTGATTCTCGGTCAGGCAGAATTTTTTCGTTTTCATAGTCTTTTTTATTTTTCCGTTTGTTTCGTGAAAGTGCAAAAGAAAAAGCCCGCTGTTTACTCTCTCGTAAACAACGGGCTTGTGGCTGGTATCAGGTTTCAACTATACACGCACGGAGCCGCACTCATTGTCCACGAGAGTCAACGAGCGCCACCACCAAGCCTGTATGTTGAAATTGCGAATCATATTCTTTTCGGCAAATATAACGGGTCCGATCCTTAAATCCAAATTTTTCGGCGGATATTTTCGATACCTACATATATGGCGTCGCTCCCTTTTCCGTGTCCGCCTGCCGAAATGCCGGTCCGAAGCGTCGGCGCGATTTAGTGCGCCAATCTCGACGAGATTAACAATTTTTATGTATCTTTGTTCGATTTTAGCATGCCGTTCCGGACGCTGTGACGGCGGCACTTCCCGCCAAGGCGGGGATTCCGGGGCGGCCGGACCTGCAAACGCGGCCTTCCGCCGCGGGGAAGGCGGTCCGGCATGTTGAACTGCAAGAGGAACATTAAAGCTTTTAATTATGAATATTTCGTATAACTGGCTTAAACGCTATCTCGACACCGATCTTCCGGCCGAAGAAATCGCACGGATACTGACCGACATCGGACTCGAAGTCGAGGGTTTCGAGAAGATCGAGACCGTAAAGGGCGGGCTTCACGGCGTCGTGGTCGGCGAGGTGCTGACCTGCACGGACCATCCAGATTCGGACCACCTGCACCTCACGACGGTCGATGTCGGCGCCGGTGATCCCCTGCAGATCGTCTGCGGCGCGCCCAACTGCCGGGCCGGGCTGAAGGTGCTCTGCGCCACGGTCGGCACGGTGCTCTACCCCGGCGGCGGTGACGAGGAATTCAAGATCAAACGCAGCAAAATCCGCGGCGTGGAGTCGCTCGGCATGCTTTGCGCCGAGGACGAACTGGGCATCGGGGCCTCGCACGACGGCATTATGGAACTTCCGGCCGACGCCCGCGTCGGTATGACGGCCAAAGAATACCTCGGCATCGAGGACGACTACCTGATCGAGGTGGGACTCACCCCCAACCGCGTCGATGCCGCGTCGCATATCGGCGTGGCGCGCGATTTGGCGGCTTACCTCAGGAGTCTGGGCCTGAACGCCGAAGTGAAGATGCCCGACGTCTCGGCCTTCGCTCCCGACAACCATGACCTGCCGGTGACCGTCCGCGTCGAGAACCACGAAGCGGCCCCCCGCTACGCGGGCGTGACGGTGAAGAACTGCAAAATAGGCCCTTCGCCTGAGTGGATGCAGAACTGCCTGCGCGCCGCGGGCATCAACCCCAAGAACAATCTGGTCGATATCACCAACTTCGTGCTCTTCGAGCTGGGGCAGCCCCTGCACGCGTTCGACGCGGCGAAGATCGAAGGCCGCGAAGTCGTGGTCCGCACCTGCACCGAAGGCACGCCTTTCGTGACATTGGACGGCGTGGAGCGAAAACTGACGGCCGACGATCTGATGATCTGCTCGGCCGAGCGTCCGATGTGCATCGCCGGAGTCTTCGGCGGACTGGATTCGGGCATCGGCGACACGACGACCGACGTATTTATCGAGAGCGCCTATTTCAACCCCGTGTGGGTGCGCAAGACTGCCAAGCGTTTCGGGCTGAACACCGATTCGTCGTTCCGTTTCGAGCGCGGCGTCGATCCCAACATGCAGGTCTATGCCGCCAAGCGCGCCGCCCTGCTGATGAAAGAGCTGGCCGGGGGCGAGATTTCGAGCGACATTACCGACATCTATCCCAATCCTGTCGAAGACTTCAAATTCGACATCTCCTTCGCCCGCATCGACTCGCTGATCGGCAAGAAGATTCCCGAAGATACGGTCCGCACGATCCTCGCCGCGCTGGAAGTGAAGATTCTCGCCGAGAAAGAGGGTGTGCTGAGCGTCGCCGTGCCGCCCTACCGCGTGGACGTGCAGCGCGAAGCCGACCTCGTCGAGGATATTCTCCGCATCTATGGCTACAACAATGTCGAGATTCCCTCGCGCGTCCGCTCGACGCTCTCCTATGCGCCGAAGCCCGACCGCAGCAAGCTGATGAATCTCGCTGCCGATTTCCTGACCTCCAACGGTTTCACCGAGATCATGTCCAACTCGCTGACCAAGGCGGCTTACTACGAGGGGCTGGAGTCCTACAAGCCCGAAAACTGCGTGCGCATCCTCAATCCGCTGAGCGCCGACCTGAACGTGATGCGCCAGACGCTGCTGTTCAACATGCTCGAAGCCGTGCAGCTCAACGCCAACCGCAAGAACGGTGACCTGAAACTCTACGAGTTCGGCAACTGCTATTTCTACGACGAGTCGAAACGCTCGGAGGAGAACCGCCTCGCGGCCTACTCCGAGGAGTACCGTCTGGCGATCGCCGTGACGGGCGTGGCCGAGCCTGCGTCGTGGAACGCCCGGCCGCAGGCCGCGTCGTTCTTCACGCTGCGCGCCGTGGCCGAGAAACTCCTGCGCCGCTTCGGCATCGATATCTATGCGCTCCGGACCGAGACGCTCCAGAACGACCTCTTCGGCGAGGCGCTCTCGATGTCGCTTGGCGGCAAGGAGCTGCTGCAGATCGGCACGGTAAGTGCTAAAATCCGCCGCCGGCTCGATGTCAAGCAGGATGTTTACTATCTGGAGATGAATTTCGACGCGCTCGTGAAATCGACCCGCAAGCATAAGATCGCGGCCGAGGAGCTTTCGAAGTTCCCCGAAGTGAAACGCGACTTGGCCCTTCTGATCGACAAGCAGGTGACTTTCTCGGCGCTGCGCGACGTGGCGTTCGCCACTGAGCGCAAACTGCTCAAGAGCGTTTCGCTGTTCGACGTCTACGAGGGCGACAAACTTCCCGAAGGCAAGAAATCCTACGCCCTGAGCTTCATCCTCGAAGACAAGACCCGCACGCTCGACGAGAAGACGATCGAAAAGGCGATGAGGAACCTCACCGCGCAGTTCGAACAGCGGTGCGGCGCTCAGGTCCGCGGTTGATCCCAATCCGAATGCCGTTCGTCGCATCTCGGTGCGGGCACACGCCCGCCACGGTCATGCCGACGAGCTTATTGACCATAATTGAAGCCGCCTGTTCGTAAGTACAGGCGGCTTTTTTACCGAAACCATGCAACGAACCTCCCGAACGCTCTGCCTGACCACGCTGTTTTTCGCAGCCGGCGCCGCGCTGTTCTTTACCAAGGCGGCGGTGATTCCGTATAAGGTCGCTTATCCGGTCCTGCTGCTGTCGCTGTCGCTCTTTTATCTCCGGCTGAAACCGCTGATTCCGGTCGGCGCGGCGCTCTTGTTGTCGGCCGTTGGCGATGCGGCGGGCGCCGGGGGGATGTTCATTCCGCAGATGCTGTTTTTCGCTTTGGCGCACGGAGCCTACATGTGCTACTTCTTGCCGCAGGCGCAACTTGCGCCCCGGCCTTTTGTCTGGCCGGTTCTGACGGCCCTGCTGCTGTTTCTGTTCGTCTGCATCGTTCCCCGCGCCGCCGATCCGGCCGAACGCGCGGGCGTCGCCGTCTACGGACTCGTCATCGCGGGCATGCTGTACAGCGCGCTTCAGTACCGCGGAGCGTATGCCGCATGGTTCCGCCTTGCGGCCCTGTTGTTTGTCTTTTCCGACTCCGTGATCGCATGGGGACGCTTCGTCGCGCCCGTTCCCTGCCGGACCTGTGTCGTGATGATTACCTATTATGCCGCGCAATACCTCTTCTACCTCTTTGCCGTCAGAGCGGCGACTCTTTCCGACTCTCCGCATTGATGCGGCCGTTGAAATGCCGAGCGGTATTGTAGTGCGATATTGTCATCGCTTATTTAGGCCGGAGGCACACTGTTCGCGTTAGTTGTCTCCGCCAAGGCGGCTCCTTCCGTGTCATAGTCGCTTTTTCGCTCCGTCTTACAGTACCGGCTTTATCTGCGGCGGCTGGATCGTGACGTAGGGCGTGCCGTTGTCGTCGCAGGTCGAGACGATGCGTACGGCTTTCACCGGCCGGCCGGGCTTTAAAGTTATACTGCCCTTTTCCAGATCGCCCGCGCGTTCGTATGTCGTGCCGTCGTACGACACCTCTGCATAACCGGTGGTTATAATGGTTTTGGGCAGCTGGCGGTTTCCCGTCTGCAAAAACATTTCGCGGCACTTCACCGGCTGTTCATAGGTGTAGAGTATCCAGTCCTGCTGACGGCAGGCGCGGCGCGTGCGCGCAAGTCCCTTGTAGGCCGAGGCGTTCGTGTAGGGGAACTGCGTGCTTTCGCCCATCGAGGTGGTGATCGTCACGGCGGGCGCAAGGGTCCTGTAGTAGGATTTGTCGGCCGCATAGGGACTGCGTCCCGTCTTGTAGCGCGTCAGGAAGCGGTAGAGATGCGGTTTTTCGGTTTTGACGGGGCCGGTGTACCGATGCTCTTCGGGCGAATCGCCTTCGAGGTAGAAGATTTCCGAGCCGTCGTCCGCCACGACGGTGAAGGCGCCCTCCTTGTAGCTTACCTTGGGCGGGAAAAGCCGGAAGCGGATGCCCATGGCCGCCATGCGGTCGTAATGGTCGGTCAGCTCCCTGTAATAGGCGTCCCAGCCTTCGCAGTTGCCGCGCCAAGCTATGCGGGCGAGCGCGCAGATGCGCGGAAAACACATGTAGTCCAGATAGTCGGGCTTTTCAGGCTCGTGCGAAACGTAGGCTTCGCTGAAGAACGTCCCCTGCAGGCCGACGACGTTGCGCATCTGTTCATCGCTGAAGCCCTTTTCGGTGAAGTCGAATCCGAAGACCTTTTTGGCGTCGAAGACCGCCGCCCAGTCGTGCCCCTCCTCTTGCGGCGTCTGCCGCATGTCGAAATAGAAGTATTCGCCCGGCATCACCACGGTCTTGTAGCCTTTCGCCGTGGCGTCGAGACACGCCTTGACGCTCTGCCAGCCGTATACGAGACATTCGCGTGAGAGGCCGCCCGTGGTCACGGCTTCGTTCCACACGCCGGGACGCTTGCCGTTGGCCGCGAGAATCGCCGCCATGCGCTCCATGAAGAGGTCTTCCAATCGGTGCGGATCGGTCATGCCCCGCCGGCTCATCAGCGCCTGACAGTCGGGGCAGCGGTTCCACTGGCTCATGCCCCCCTCGTCGCCGCCGACGTGTATGTACTCCGAGGGAAACAGCGCGCATAACTCGCCGAGAATGTCGGCCAGCAGCGCGTAGTTCTCTTCGCGGGCCACGCACCACGCCGAACGGTAGTCGTAACCGTTGGTCGAAACCGTGTCGGGCGGATAGTTGCAGCGTATTTCGGGATGCACCGACGCGATGTTGCGGCTGTGCCCCGGCAGGTCGATTTCGGGGATGATCTCGATGTTGCGCGCCGCCGCATAGCGGATCAGGCCGCGCATCTCGTCCTGCGTATAATACCCGCCGTACTTCTCGTCCCATTTGCCGTAGACCGGACGCACGGGCGAATCGCCGCCGCGGAAGCCGCCGATTTCGGTCAGTTCGGGGTGCGATCTGATTTCGATACGCCACCCTTCGTCGTCTGAAAGATGAAGGTGCAATTTGTTGATCCCGTGATAGGAAAGCAAGTCTATGTAACGCTTCACTCCAGCTGCGTCGATCCACGTGCGGGCCACGTCCAGCATCATGCCGCGGTACGGGAAGCGCGGCGCGTCCTCGACCTTCGTGCAGGCGATCTCGACCGGAAGCGGACAGTTCTTGGCGTATATTTCGGCGGGCAGCAGCCTGAACAGGGCCTGCACGCCGTTGAATACGCCGCCGTACGAACCGCCCGCGATTTCGATCCGCTGCGGGAGCACCGTCAGGCGGAAGGCTTCGCCGCCCAGCGTCGGATCGGTCGAAAGCACGATCGCGTCGTCGGCCGACATACTGTCGCTGGCCGTTTCGACGTTGATATATTCGCGCAGGTAGGCGGCCAGCGGCGCCAGCGGCGTTTCGTAACAGAGCATCGTCCGGGAGCTGATGCGGCAGGCGCCCTCGTAGAAGGCCTGACGGGCCGGTGACGGCTGGGCGTATGTCGAGAGGCAGGTGCAGAACACCCCCGCAAGGGGCAGCAGGTATCGCAGTTTCATGGCGGTACGGAATTTTGTTTCGGACAAAGTTACTTTTTTTCCGCCGAATTGCTACCTTTGCTGAAAATAAATTCCGGCATGGACGGGCGCGCTCAGGCAGATCGGCCGACCCCGCTTCCCGAACAGCCATTGCCGTAAACTGTAACTGAGCATGGAAGATAAACGACTGGAGGCTACGGCCCGTTTGCTCGAAGTGATGAACACGCTGCGCCGCGAGTGTCCGTGGGACCGCGAGCAGACTTTCGATTCGCTGCGGAGCAATACCATCGAGGAGACGTACGAGCTGGCCGACGCCATCACCGACCACAATATGGAGGGCATCAAGGAGGAGCTGGGCGACCTGCTGCTGCATGTGGTGTTCTACTCCAAGCTGGGCGAGGAGGCGGGAGCCTTCGATTTCGGCGAGGTCGCCGATGCCCTGTGCGACAAGCTGATATACCGTCATCCGCATGTCTACGGCGATATTCACGCCAATACGCCCGACGCGGTCAAGGAGAATTGGGAAGCCCTGAAACTCCGCAAGAAAAACCGCAAGAGCGGCACGCTGGGCGGCGTACCCCGCTCGCTTCCGGCCATGGTCAAGGCTTTCCGCGTGGGCGAGAAAGCCGCCGCGACGGGTTTCGACTGGCAGCGGCGCGAGGATGTGTGGGACAAGGTGAAGGAGGAGATCGCGGAGGTCGAAGCCGAGATGCGTTCGGAAGCTCCCGGCTGCCGGGAGAAGCTCGAAGGCGAATTCGGCGACCTGTTCTTCGCGCTGGTCAATGCGTCGCGGCTCTACGGCATCGACCCCGAATCGGCGCTGGAACGTACGAACAAGAAGTTCATCCGCCGCTTCAATTACATGGAGGAAAAGGCTGCCGCCGAAGGACATACGCTCCACGAGCTTCCGCTCGAAAAGATGGAGGAGTACTGGCAGGAGGCCAAACACGAAGAGACATTTAACAGCATGTGTCCGCACTAATGCCAAGTCCCCTCCGAGGAGGGGATTTAGGGGAGGGTCAGACCTGAAAACACGGCTTTGCCGTGAATGTCCGCCCTCGGACACGCGGAGACGATACAAAAGCGAAGTGACATTTAATAGCATATAAACTTATGGCTTTGATTAAAAAGGTGCGGGGACATACGCCCGCAATCGGTGAAAATACGTTTCTGGCCGAGACGGCCGTCATTCTGGGCGATGTGACCATCGGCCGCGACTGTTCGATCTGGTACAACGCCGTATTGCGCGGCGACGTGAACAAAATCGTCATCGGCGACCGCACGAATATTCAGGACGGCGTGGTGCTGCACACGCTTTACGACGGCTCGCCGCATCCGTCGCAGACCATTATCGGCAGCGACGTGTCGGTGGGCCACAACGCTGTCATTCACGGTGCGCGCATCGGCGACAACTGCCTGATCGGTATGGGCGCTACCCTGCTGGACAACGCCGTGGTTCCGTCGGGCTGCATCATCGCGGCCAACGCGCTGGTGCTCTCCAACGCCCAGCTGGAACCCAATTCGGTGTATGCGGGCGTGCCGGCCAAGAAGGTCAAGGAGGTGACGCCCGAGCAGCGCGAGGAGATCATCCGCCGCACGGCCCGCGACTACATGCTCTATGCGTCGTGGTTCAAAGAGGAGGAGTAAACGGCGGATGGGGCTGCAACCGAAATATTCCGACCTGATTCTCAATCTGCTGGTGGCGCTGGCCGTCAGTCTGGTCGTCAATTTCTCCTACGTGCTGCTGCTGATCGTCGATCAGAAGAGCGACGGACAGCCGCGTCCGGCCAAGGCGAGCGTCATTGCGCGCGGCGAGGAAGGAACGCTGCGGGTAAGTCCCGACGGCCACGGCTACATCGTCTACGAGAACGGCGACAGCGTCTATGTGATGATGCAGCGCATCTACCGGATGAACCTGAAGGACGGCGACCGTCTGGTGGCGAATCTGGCCGCGCCGCGCCGTCACGGGGCGCATCCGGTGATGACCGAACTGCGCATGCGCAACGGCGAGGAGTTCGATTACAGCACGCTTTTCAACCGGCCTTCGAAAACGACGGAACTCGCGCTGCAGCTCTTCTATTATCTGGTCGTTTCGTTCATCATGCTTTCGATCCTCACCTCCGTCCGCCGCAGGTACACGCCGGGCCGCTTCGTGCGCCACTGCATATGGTGCGTGCTGGCCGCCGCCGCGCTGTATATGGTCGCGCCGGTCACGGAGTGGCGTTCGGGACGCATCATGCTGAACTGCATGGGCGACCATATTTTCGACTACATGCTGCTGCTGAAGTGTTCGTTCGCCGTGGCGGTGTCGATGCTCTACGGCTGGGTCTACGTGCTCAATTCGAAGCAGCAGGCCGTCGTCATGGAGAACGAGCGGCTCAAGAACGAGAACCTCACGACCCGCTACAACATGCTCGTGGGACAGATCAACCCCCACTTCTTCTTCAATTCGCTCAATTCGCTGGCGATGCTCGTGCGCGAGAAGCACGACGAGAAGGCGCTGACCTACATCGACCAGCTCTCCTATACGTTCCGCTACATCATCCAGAACGGACAGAGTACGCTGATGACGCTCGACGAGGAGCTGAAATTCGTCGAGGCGTACAGCTACCTCTTCAAGATACGCTATGCCGACAAGCTCTTCTTCGACATCGACATCGAGGAGAAGTACCGCACGTGGACGCTTCCGGCGCTCTCGCTGCAGCCGCTGATCGGCAATGCCGTCAAGCACAATACCATAACCCGCAGCAAGCCGTTCCATATTTCGATCCGCACCGAGAACGGCTGGCTGGTGGTCTCCAATCCCAAGGTGCCGAAGCTCGAACCCGAACCTTCGACCGGCATCGGACTGGAGAACCTGCGCAACCGCTGGCACCTGATAACCGGCCGCGACATCGAAATCATCGACACCGACAAGGAGTTCGTCGTGCGGATGCCGCTGCATACCCCCCTTGCAGGATGAAAGCACTGATCATAGAGGACGAAACCGCCGCCGCACTGAACCTGAAAGCCATTCTGAAACAGGCGGCTCCCGACATCCGTGTCGTCGATACGCTCGAAAGCGTCGAGGAGAGCGTCGATTGGCTGCGCGCCAACCCCCAGCCCGACCTGCTGTTCATGGACATCCATCTGGCCGACGGCGATTCGTTCCGCATATTCGACGCCGTGGAGGTCACGGCGCCGGTGATCTTCACGACGGCCTACGACCGCTATGCGCTGGAGGCCTTCAAGGTGAACAGCATCGACTACCTGCTCAAGCCGCTCAATGCGGCCGACGTGCAGCGGGCGCTCGGCAAGCTCATGCGGCTGTCCAAGGGCGAGCGCAGCGATTACGGTTCGCGCGTGCGCACGCTGGCCGCGGCGCGCCGCGAGCAGACCTTTCTGGTGCATGTCCGTGACAAGATCATTCCGCTCAAACGCGAGGATATCGCATTCTGCTATACCTGCAACGAGAAGGTGACGGCCTATACCTTCGCCGGGGCGTCCTATCCGCTCGACAAGACGCTCGAAGCGCTGCAGGCCGTCCTGCCCGAAGCCGATTTCTTCCGCGCCAACCGCCAGTTCATCGTGGCGCGCCGCGCCGTGAAGGAGATTTCCGTGTGGTTCGGCAGCCGTCTTTCGCTGAGTCTCGTGCTCGAAACTCCTGAGCGCATCGTCATTTCCAAGGCCCGCGTCCCCGAATTCAAGGCGTGGCTCATGTCCGTTCAACCCGCCGAATAGGCGTTTGACCCTGAGCTTCGGGCGTTTGACCCGCATTGCCGTTCCGTTTTTCCGGTTTGGCCTTACCTTTGCATCGTAAGGGGACCGAAACGGGTCCGATTGACGGATTGAATTAACCATTGATATTTGAGATTATGAAAAAGAGAATTTTTGCAGTCGCCGCGGCTTTGTGCCTGCTGGCCGGAACGGGCGCTTTTGCGCAGGATTCGAAGAAGGCTCCGATGATGAAGGAGCGGCCGACGGCCGAGCAGATGGCCCAGCGCAGGACCGAACGCATGACCGAGAAGCTGAACCTCAGCGAAAAGCAGTCGAAGCAGCTCTATGAGGTCAACCTGCAGGATATAAAGGAGATGCAGGCGCAGGCCGAGCAGATGCGCGCATACCGCAAGGCGCAGGCCGAGAAGATGAAAGGCATCCTCACGCCCGAACAGTTCGAGCAGTGGAAGCAGATGCAAGGCCCGCGCCACGGCATGAACCGCGGTCCCCGGATGAAGGACGGCCGGGGCGACAAGGCCGCCGTGCGTGAAGGCCGCAAGTGCGCCCCCTGCGCGGGGGACAGGAAATGCGACGGACCGCGCTCCGGAAAGGAGAAAAAGTGAGGTTAGGAACATCGACCGGTTTGTTGCAGTCGGGGCGTCGGTTGTCGGCTGACGCCCTTTTTTTGTCGATTCACCCCGCATCGGAGGGCCGTCTGCGAGAAAAAAGCTATCTTCGCATGCGCAAAATCAGAAAGTACACAGAACATTAAGATGAAACGGCTACTACTCTCAACCCTATTCCTGCTTTTCGCCGTGGCCGCATTCGCCCAAAAGGGTGCGGTCAGCGGAACGGTGCTCGACGCCGACACCGGCGAAAGCGTCGCCGGAGCCGTGCTGGAGGTCGCTCCGGTCGGGACTCCGGATCAGAAACAGTATTTCACTTCCGGCTATAAAGGCGCCGTGGCGATTCCCTCGCTGCCCTACGGCGAATACAGACTCACCGTCTCCTTCCTCGGTTACAACAATTACGAAACCACCTTCCGGGTGGCGGCCGGCAAACAGAACATCGGCAGGATCGAACTCAAGCCCGGCGTGCAGATCGAAACGGTCGTCAAGGAGGCCAAGGCGCTGCGCACCTCGCAGAAGGGCGATACGGTAAGTTACAACGCCGGAGCCTTCAAGGTCACCAACGACGCCGACGTCGAGGGGTTGCTGAAGAAGATGCCCGGCATCACCGTGTCGGACGGTACGGTCGAGGCGCAGGGCGAGCAGATCAAGAAGGTTTTCGTCGACGGCAAGGAGTTCTTCGGCGAGGACGTGACGACGGCCATCAAGTCGCTTCCGGCGCAGGCCGTGGACCGTGTGGAGGTCTATAACAAGCTGAGCGACGCGGCCGAATTTTCGGGCATGGACGACGGCGAGGGCTACAAGGCCCTCAACATTGTTACGCACGCCAACATGCGTCAGGGGCAGTTCGGCAAGCTCTATGCCGGTTACGGTTACGACGCCGACACCAAGACCGAAGCCAAGAACAAATACGTCGTGGGCGGCAACGCCAATATCTTCAGCGGCAGCAGCCGCGTGTCGGTCATCGGCCTGTTCAACAACATCAACCAGCAGAACTTCTCGTTCGAGGATATTCTGGGCGTTTCGGGCGGTTCGGGGCGCGGACGCCGCGGCGGCGTGGGCCAGTATATGGTGCGCCCCCAAAGCGGCGTGGCATCGGTGAACGCCATCGGCGTAAACTACTCCGATACGTGGGGCAAGCGCGATCAGGTGTCGTTTCAGGGCAGCTATTTCTTCAACAATACCGACACGAGAAACCGTTCGACGATCGACAAATGGTATGAGTCGCCGATGCCCGTGGATACGCTCTCGACGCGCGGCTACTCGGATACCGAGTCGTATAACCACCGCTTCAACGCCCGTCTGGAGTGGAAAATCTCCGACAACCAGAATCTGATGGTCCGTCCGAGCTTCAGCTACCAGTCGAACGACCCGCTGAGCACGACGCAGGGCTGGCAGTTCGGCGAAAGCGGTTACAGCCGCACCGAGAACCGCAGCGACGCCCTGCGCCACGGTTACAACGTGCGGACGAACGCCGTTTATCGCGCCAAACTGGGCAAGGACGGCCGTACGATCACCGTGGACGGCGACGTGAACTACTCGGACAACACCAACAACTCGAACTCCTTCTCGAACGTGCTGCCGCTTTCGGACCTCCGGCCCGACGGCGTCGACGCGCCGTGGGGATGGGACACGACGGGCTACACGCGCCTGCGCTACCTGCGCGACCTCGCGCCGTCGAGCAGCTACCGCCTGCGCGGACAGTTCTCCTACACGGAACCCGTCGCCAAATATGCGCAGGTAAGCCTTCAGTACCGCATTTCGTACGATTATCAGGAGCGCGACAAGAAGTCGTATATCACCGGCGCGGATTATTCGATCGCGGGACTGGCGCCCGACGGAGCGCTTTCGAACTCCTACCGGAGCAACTACCTGACGCAGAGCGCAGGTCCCGGCTTCCGCTATTCGAAGGAGCGCAATACGTTCATCGCCAATGTCTTTTATCAGCGTTCGTCGCTCGACGGGCAGATCGTGCGGGACGACGCCGACAAGATCAGGCATTCGTACAACAACGTGACCTATTTCATGATGGGACAGTTGAACATCAACCGCGAGAATTCGCTGCGGCTCTACGTATCGTCCTATACCGACAACCCGTCGATCACCGACCTGCAGAACGTGGCCGACGTATCGGACGCCCAGAATATCACCAAGGGTAATCCCGATCTGAATCCGACCTACAGCCACCGCGTCAATTTCCACTACATCAATTCCAACGTCGAGAAGGGCCGGACCTTCATGTGGATGTTCTCGATGCAGAACACCTCCGACTACAATGCGACGCACGTGGTGTCGAATCCCGGCACGATCACGTTGGGCGGCGTGCAGTACAAGCCCAACTACTACTCCACGCCCGTCAATCTCGACGGCTACTGGAGCCTGCGGACGCACCTGAGCTACGGTTTTCCGATCGGCTTCCTGAAGAGCAACTTCAACGTGATGGCGGGCGTCAGCTACTCGCTTACGCCGAGCATGCTGGGCGGAGAGGTGGACGCCGACGGATTCATCACGGGCGGCAAGCGCAACGACACGAGCAATATCGGCTACGACTTCAACACGGTGCTGGGCAGCAATATTTCCGAAAACGTGGACTTCACGCTCTCGTGGAACGGCACCTACAACGAAGCGACCAACTCGCTGGGCGAGTCAGGTTCCAAAAACCGCTACTTCAACCACCGGGCGCAGGGCAACATGAAGTTCGTCTTCCCGCTGGGCTTCACCTTTACGGGCAGCGTGGCTTACACGCAGTATATCGGTTTCACGAACGATTACGACGATTCGTACCTGCTCTGCAACGCATGGATCGGCAAGAAGATATTCAAGAACAAGCGCGGCGAGATCATGTTCGGCGTGAACGACCTGCTCAACCGCAACAAGGCTTTCGCCCGCACGACGGGTTCGGGATGGACGCAGAATGCGACCAACAGCGTGATCGGCCGTTATTACATGGTGCAGTTCACCTACAACCTGCGCCGCTTCGGCAAGAAGGGGTCGAAGAACATCTCCGATTACGACGGGGTCGTGCAGTCGGGACCCCGCCGCATGGGACCCGGCGGTCCGGGCGGGCCGCCTCCGGGTATCTTCCACGGTCCGCGGTAACCAGTGCGGTTCGGACAAAAAAGACGTCAGGTGCAATGCCTGACGTCTTTTTTGTGATTATGCCGGAAGCCTGCTTCCGCTTCGTCCTTGTGCCGGTGTGCCGGGCCGATGGCCGTCCCTTTTTGCGGACGGGACGGGGCGGTTCCTGCGGATGCTTGGGTGTCGCCGTCACTTTTCCGGTTCGGAGGTGTGCGGCGCCGGGATGTCGTCCTTGTCCGCGCGGTTGAGCACCAAGTGGATGCCGATGCAGGCCAGACCGCCGTATACGAGGGCCAGAATGCAGAGCATCCTGATTTCGGACAGCACTTCGGAGAGCGACGCTCCCATGCTCTGGATGCGGATAAAGGCGTTTACGCCGTGGCTGCTGGGGAATATCTGCCCCAAGTTGAACAGCCAGTCGGGAATGCCTTCGCGGGGATAGGAGACACCGCTGAGCATCAGCAGCGGAATCGAGGTCCACAACAACAGCAGCAGCGAATTCTCGCGGTAGCGGAAGAGCGTCGAAATGGCGATTCCCAGCGCGATGCAGGCCGCCATGTACGCCAGCATGAAGACCACGATTGTGCCCGTCGCGCCGTTCATCGGATAGTGGAACAGCCTGTAATGCAGACCGAGGATGTAGAACGTCGTCACGGAATAGATCATGCCGTAGACCAGCGCTTTGCCCAGCACGATCGGGAGCGTGGACATCCGCTTGCGGTCGGGCGGACAGAGTTTGCGGTACAGCCCGAATTCGCGCCATGTGCCGCCGATCATGCCGATGCCGATGAGCATCGTCTGCTGGATGATGACCATGATGATCGCGGGCATGACGAACGTGCCGTAGCCCAGATAGGGGTTGAACAGGTTGTGGGACTGGTAGATGACCGGCTGGGTCGTGGCCTGCGCCTGCGGGAGGTTGGCTCCCTTGGCGATCAGACGCTGGAATTCGACCATCGCGCCCGTGGCGCCGATCGAAGTCACGACCTCCTGAAACACCTGCCGGTACATGAGGAAGTAGCTGGCGTCGGCGTAGATCGCGACGTTGGCCTGCAGGCCGCCGAGCAGTTTCTCCTCGTAATCCGACGGAATGTAGACCACGCCGTAGATCTTGCGTTTGAAGAAGAGATCCTTGGCCTCCTCCATGCTCGTCGGGTTGTAGGCCACATAGGTGTTCGGCCCGGCGTTGAAGGTCTCGATCAGGCTGCGGCTGGTCGGCGTGCGGCATTCGTCCACCACGCCGATCGGCACGTTGCGGAGCACCTGCGCCCCGTAAGCCATCGAGTAGACGGTGGCGTAGATGATCAGCGCGAGAACGAGGATCAGGACCACGCCCGCATCTGTGAAGATCGTGCGGAACTCGTTGCGCATGACCGACAGCATCTGCTGCCAATAAGAGGTCATCTGATGTGTGAAACGGCTCATGCTATAACCTCCCCCAGTATTTTTCCTCCGTGCAGATGGTCCGCAGGCGCGGCAGGCACAGAAGCGGTAAGACAATGAACAGCGACATGTAGCACATGTCGGGCAGCGAGCAGACGACCGGGGCGCCCCGCAGCATCTGATCGACGAAGATGTCGGTGTAGTAGGTGAACGGGAAGAGCCTGCTCAGGTACTGCATGGCGGGCCACATGGCCATGATCGGGAACGTGAGTCCCGAAAAGGTGAAGGCCAGCACCGAATAGCCGCCGCCGATCGAGAGCGAAAGGCGCAGGTTCGACAGCAGCGAGACGATGAAGACCGCGATGGCCTGATAGCTCATCACGAAGAGCAGCGTGCTCAGCAGGATGACCGTCAGACTGCCGTTCAGGGGCACGCCGACGACCTTGAAGATGATCAGGAACATGACCAGCGACATGAGGAACATCACCACCGTCACTGGCAGGACCTTCCCCAGCAGTGCGGCCGATACCGAGCCGTTGCCCGTCTCGATCCATTCGCGCGCCGTACCCTTCTTAAGCTCCGTGCCGATGGTGAAGACCGTCACCATGACGATGAAGATCAGGAGCATCATGGGCATAAAGCTCGGCGAGAGGTAATAGCCGTAATTGATATAGGGATTGAACAATACGTGCTTGTTGAACCGCACGGGCATCAGCTGCGCCATGGCCTGCAGCTCGGTGAGTCCCTGTTTGGTGAGCAGCTGGATCTGGATGCCGCCCGAAAAGGTCGTCACGGCGGTCTGAATGTCTTTCGACAGCAGGCCGTTCACCGTGATGTTCGTTCCCGATATGTAGGTCTCGATATGCGTCTGGCTGTTGCTCAGGATGTTTTTCTCGAAGAATGCCGGAATCTGCACGATCGCCATGATCTTGCCTTCGCGCATCAGCCGTTCGCCTTCGTCCATGTCCTGAATGCCGTACGACACCATTGCCGTCGCCGTGTCGTCGATCATCTGCGTGACCTTGCGCGAGAGCGAGGTGTGGTCCTGATCCAGTACCGCGATCGGAATGTCGCGCGCCACGCCCTTGTTGAACAGCAGGGCGAAGAACGCGAACGACACGACGGGCAGCACGAGCATCAGCACGAAATACATCGGCTGGTGCGCGAGACGCGTCAGTTCCCGTCGCAGAACGGCATAGGTATTACGCAGGAAATTCAGCATCGCACTCTCCTACTTCCCGATCAGGTCCCAGTCCACGAGTACGCTCATTCCCGGACGCATGTTTTCGATATGCGTCGTGGGCTTGGCTTTGACGGCGAAGGTGCGGATGTCGAAACCGCCCTGCGTGCGGGTCGCCGACCACGTTGCGAAGTCGGCCTGCACGGCGATATAGGTCACCTCGAACTCCACGTCATACCCCAGCGCCGGCACGTAGCCGCT
>OAUV01001124.1_pt1 | contig 17578 bp, 25 predicted proteins | sample 1516841 | NCBI WGS metagenome assembly OAUV01 (sample SAMEA2580044, study PRJEB22360) | human gut metagenome | biome: human gut; feature: human-associated habitat; material: faeces | place: Denmark | collected 2008/2010 | reverse complement strand
ACCTTCGCGACGGGGGGGCGACACCCTGTCCGACATCGCCGCGAGCAACGGCTGGGGCGGCAACTACATGGGCCTCGCCGCGAAGAACGGCATCGCAGACCCGAACGTGATCTACCCCGGTCAGGTTATCTACCTGTAGGCGGCAAGAGAGAAGAACCCCTCCTCGGAGGGGTTCTTCTTTTTACGGGAGCATGAAGCAGCAGTCTATCGTGAAGAAGCTGCCGACGTACGCCGTCACGCCGCCGGACGTGCCGTACCTGCCTATGGTCGCCTCCCCGTTCGTGCCGATGGTGAGAAGGTACCTGTTGTACTGGGAGCCTTGGCACAGCGACCTGACCGTGTAGTTCGGCCTGTACCCTGCGGGCAGCACGAAGGCGACTTCGCCATCGACGGTGATGCTCTTCTCGACCGTGTTGGTCACGGCTCCCGTGAGGAAGCACGTGCGCCCGCATTTCCGGGCGTACGGGAGGATGGAATCGTATCTCGCCCACCCGCTCCTGTACGTCTCGATGGGCACGGTGTTGGCCGCCTCCAACGCGGCCACCCTCGCCTCGATCTTCCCGATGTCCAGCAGTTCCGTGATGCCGGACGCTCCCCTGTACTTCAGCTTCGCCATGAGCCTTCCCTTCCGTCGCCTCTTCGGGAAGATGCTAACTGGGGGGGGGCAGAAACTGTCAAGTCACAGGGCGACGACCGAGCGTATGACGTACTTGCTGTTGTTGAACTGGGTGCCGTTCACGTTGACGGTGCCAACGTTCGACGCGGTGCCGGTGAGCTTCCAGTTCTGGACGAAGATGATCTTCGACGAAATCTGCTTCAACGTGCCGCCGACGGACACGGGGAAATGGCACTCGTACTTCTTGCCGTCGGCCAGCATGAACTTCGGCACGAACGTCGTCTGCCACCCGTAGTCCCTCTCGGTGCTCGTCGCGGGGTCGAACTCGCTCCATACGAGGCCGATGCCTGAGAACACCTTGTCCTTGTAACCCGACAGGTCGAGGCTCCAACTCGCGTTCGGGTAGGCCATGCTCCCGGCCAGAATGTTACCGGCGCTGCCCGTGTCGAGCAGCGTTGTGACCGACGAACCTTGCTTCATCTTCAGTACCGCCATCGTTCCTCCATGCCCAGTCGCTGTTCCTTCTCGGTCAATCGTAACTGGGGGGGGCAGTCGAAGTCAAGCGCCGATCATTGCAGGATGCAGACGGCGCAGCCCCATACGGTGTCGTTCGACAGCGCCATGGCGTTGCATCCCACAAGAATCTCGTCGTTCGAGTTGACCTGCAACCAGCATCCGTCCTTGCCGACGGTTCCGAGCGGCGCGGTGGAGCCTGCGGCCACATGGTATCCGGGCGGGATGTCCGCGATCTTGACGTTGCTCCATGCGCCGACCGTGTAGGCGTTGAACGATACCGTCACGATGCCTATCTTGCCGAAGGCGTAGAAGCCAACGTTGTCTGCGACCCAGTGGATGTGCGCTGTCGCATCCAAGAGGTCGCGCACCGCGCCGCTGCCGTCCCTGTACTTCATCACGGCCATCGTCTGTTCCTTTCCGTCGTTTCCCTCGACGGAGATGGTAACTGGGGGGGGGCACGATGTGTCAAGCGCAGGGGAAGGCTATGCACGCGCCCCAGTAGTTGCTCGCCACGGTCGCGAACATCTCGACAGCGCCGTTTGAATCTATTTTTATCATGCCGATGTCGTTCTGCCCTCGATGGAACGCAGCGCCGGTTACGCTCGAAACGCCGTCCCCTAGGCCGGTGAGGATTGGGCGGTAGCCCGTCGGCAGGGTGCCGAGGGTCTTCCACGTGCTCGCCGACAGGCTTACGTAGTCGCATTGGACTGTGCACCACAGGCCGACCTTCTTGTACCAGCAGTTCTTCGACAGCCTTTTCCAGCCGGAGGAGGCGTTGAGGGTGTTGACGGTCGTTTGGAGGTTGTTCGTCTTCGTCTCCAACGCGCCGATGCGCGCCAGCGTGCCGGTCACGTCCAAGAGGGTCTGGATAGTTCCGCCCGAACCTCGATACTTCAACACCGCCATTGCCGCTCCTCCGCATCAGCCTCCGTTTCGGGGCTATCGTAACTGGGTGGGGCAACGTATGTCAAGGGCGCGCCAGCTCCATAGCGCGAACCCCGCCTTTTTCATACAATGGGAGGCAACATCGGATTGAAGGAGCGCGAGATGCTGGTAGACAAGAACGGAACAGCCGTCAATCTCGGCGACTGGATTACGAACACCCTCACGGGCGCTTTGTACGAGGTCTTGGAAGCGACCGACCTCGCGGCGCTGTGCGCGAAGATCGACGAGATTTTCGACCCAGACCAGAAGCGGCAGGTTGACATCAAGGCGAACGAGATCAGCGACCACTACGTGGTCAACCCAGCCGACGAGACCATAACCGACATCATGGGCGACTTCCTCGCCTACGACTACAACACGAAGTTCTACCGCGTGGCCTACATCGCGTTCGCCCGCCGCATCATGCGCGCCCACCTTTACGAGGTGAACCAGACGCAGGACGAGTTCAACAAGATTCTCGCCCAGATATACGCGCAGATCAAGGAGATAAACGACCGCCTCGACAGCGGCGAGCTGATACCGCACTTCACCATCGGAGCCGTCGCAACGTCGGACACCCCGCAGGTGACGATCACCGGCACGGTGCAGAACCCCGTTCTGAACTTCTTCCTGCCCAAGGGCGCGAAGGGCGACAAGGGCGAGCAGGGCGAGCAGGGGCCGCAGGGCATACAGGGCGAGAGGGGGCCGCAGGGAGAGCAAGGCCCGAAGGGCGACCAAGGCGAGAGGGGCGAGCAAGGCCCCAAGGGCGACACCGGCGAGCGCGGCCCGCAGGGGTTGCAGGGCGTGCAAGGCGACAAGGGCGACCCCGGCATAGCCGCCACCATCGCGGTGGGCACCGTCGCGACCGGAGACCCCGGCACGGCAGCGCAGGTCACGAACTCCGGCGACACCACGAACGCGGTGTTCAACTTCACGATACCCCAAGGCCCGCAGGGCATACAGGGCATGCAGGGCGAGAGAGGGCCGCAGGGCCTTGCGGGCCAAGACGGCGCGAAGGGCGACAAGGGCGACACCGGCGCGCCCGGACAGGCCGCGACCGTAACGGTCGGCAAGGTCACGTCGCTGCCTCCGGGAAGCTCGCCGACTGTCGTGAACTCCGGCTCGTCGCTTTCCGCCGTGCTCGACTTCGGCTTGGTTCGGGGCGAGAAGGGCGACACGGGCGCGAAGGGGGACACGGGGCCGCAAGGGCAGCAGGGCCAAGCGGCCACGATCACCGTTGGAACCACGACGACGCTCCCTGCCGGAAGCAAAGCGACCGTCGACAACGCGGGCACGCCGAACGCGGCGCTGTTCAACTTCGGCATACCCCAAGGCCCCAAGGGGGACAAGGGCGACCCGGGCGACAAGGGTGCCGACGGCACGAGCGTCGTCATCAAAGGAACGTACGGCTCCTACGAGGAGCTGAAGGCGGCCCATCCCACGGGCGAGGTCGGCGACGCTTACACGATCAAGGGCGACTTGTGGGTGTGGGTCGCCGGGAGCACGAACGACTGGCAGAACGTCGGCCCAATCCAAGGCCCGCAGGGCGACCAAGGCCCGCAGGGCGACCAAGGAATACCTGGACAGGCTGCAACGGTGTCGGTGGGCAAGGTCGCGACCGGCGCTGCCGGGAGCGAGGCCCAGATCGTCAACTCCGGAACGTCCTCTTCCGCCGTGCTCGACTTCACCATCCCCAAGGGCGACAAGGGCGACACCGGCGCCAAGGGCGACACGGGGGCGAAGGGCGACAAGGGAGACGCTGCAACGGTGTCGGTGGGCAAGGTCACGTCGCTGCCTCCGGGAAGCTCGCCGACTGTCGAGAACAAGGGCACGGCGAGCGCGGCGGTGCTCGACTTCGGCTTGGTCGAGGGCAAGCAGGGAGAGCGCGGCCCGCAAGGGGGGCAGGGCGTGCAAGGCGAGAAGGGCGACCCCGGCCCGCAGGGAGAGCGCGGCCCGCAGGGCGCGCAGGGCCAAGCGGCCACGATAGACGTGGGCACGGTCACGACCGGCGCTGCCGGGTCTCCCGCATCCGTCGTGAACAAGGGCACCGAGAACGCGGCAATCCTCGACTTCGCCATACCGCAGGGCGCGCAGGGCGTTCCCGGCACCGCCGCGACCATAACGGTCGGCACCGTGACGAGCCTCCCCGCAGGCTCGCAGCCCACGGTGTCCAACGTCGGCACGGCGACCGCAGCGCGCTTCGACTTCGGCATCCCGAAGGGGGACACTGGCGCGAAGGGAGACAAGGGCGACACCGGCGAGAAGGGGCCGAAGGGCGACACCGGGGCCAAGGGCGACCAAGGCGTGCCGGGAACCGCCGCCACCATCGCCGTCGGCACGGTCACGACCCTGCCTCCGGGAAGCAGCGCCACGGTCGCGAACGTCGGAACGGCATCGGCGGCGCAGTTCAACTTCGGCATACCGCAGGGCGCGACCGGCGCTAAGGGCGAGAAGGGCGACCCCGGGGCGAAGGGCGACACGGGCTTGGCGGCGACCGTCGCCGTCGGAACGGTGCGGCAGCTCGCGCCGGGGAGCACGCCCACGGTCGCGAACGCCGGAACGTCGTCGAACGCGATCTTCGACTTCGGCATCCCCGTCGGACAGACCGGCGCGAAGGGCGACAAGGGAGACACGGGCGACAGGGGCGCTACCGGCGCGAAGGGCGCTGACGGCGCTGCCGCAACCGTCGTCGTCAAGTCAACCACGACCCTCTCGCCGGGGAGCCAAGCGACCGTCGTGAACGCCGGAACGTCGAACGCGGCGCAGTTGGAGTTCGGCATCCCGAAGGGCGACACGCCCGTGCGCGGCGTTGACTACTGGACTGACGCAGACCAGCGCCAGATCGTCTCGGAAACGGTTGCCGCCATACCGGTCGCGTCAGCGAGCGTGAACGGCCTCATATCGCTCAACACGGTTGACGGTCGCATGTCAGCGCCCGTCGTGACGCTCGCCGGAACGTCGTCGGCGTACACGGGCACGCTCTCCGGGCCTCCGTGGGCAACGACGCTCGCGGGCCTGAAGGGGCGCTTGCTGGTGATCGTCCCGTCGGTCACGTCGGCGAGCGTTGACGTGACGCTCAACATCAACTCGCTCGGTGCGAAGAACATACGCCGCTTCACCCAGACCGGCACGCCGGTGGCCGTCCCGACGGCTGGCTACTTCAGGCTCTCCGTGCCGTACCTCGTCATGTACGACGGCACGCAGTTCGTGGTGGTCGGAGACGTTCAGCCCAACGGCGGAACCGACTTCATCAACCCGGTGGCGGTGTCGAAGGGCGGCTTCGGCGGCACGACGGTCGCGGAGGCGTGGACGACGGTCGGCGTTCCCTACGCTGGAACCGCAGCGCCGAAGGTCGCGGCCACGGCGGCGGTCGGCACGGCGACGAAGTGGGCGAGGGAAGACCACGTGCACCCCGTGCAGACCGCCGTGAGCGGCAACGCCGGGACGGCAACGAAGCTCGCCACGGCGCGCGGCCTATGGGGGCAGAGCTTCGACGGCAGCGCCGCCGTCTCCGGCGACATGTCGGGCGTTGGGAACATCCTGTCGTCCGCCACGAACACCAAGACCGTCGGCACGAGCGCGAACAAGTTCTTGGCGATGTACGCCACGACGTTCTACGGCGCGCTGTCGGGCAACGCGACCACCGCCACGAGCGCCACGAGCGCTGGCAAGCTGTCGGCTTCCCGGACGTTCTCGCTCGCCGGCAACGCGACAGGCTCCGGCTCCGGAGACCTGTCGGGCAACATCTCGATCAACGTCACCGCCGTGACGGCGACCGCCTTGGCATCGACGGCCAAGGAGATATACGTGGGTGCCGCGTCGTCGGCACCGGCGAACGCGGTTCTCATAATCGAGCCGTAGGGCCTGCGAACCCCCGCTTCGGCGGGGGTTCCCGTTTTATTCTTAATTCTTCTTTTAATTTCTTCTCTTACATGGTAGACTGTCGTCAAAGGTTCTGGAAGGAGGCTTTATGGAGCGGAGGCTGCGCGCGTGCGTAGAGCTTCAGGCGACGGAGACGGGAGACCTCGCGTTCATGTACTGCGTCGAGGCGAGGCCCGGAGCCGGGTACTCCCCGATGTTCGGCATGTCGCTGCCCATGGAGGAGGCGACGTTCTTCAAGAGGGACGTTGAACGGCTGCTCGACGCGTTCTGCTCGCACGCCGTCGGCAAGGAGGGCGGCGTGCCGTACGGCCTCATGCTGACGGCGGTCATGTCGAAGGAGCTTTTCGGAAGGAGGCCGCTCGCGGTCGCCTACATGGATGACATGGAGGACTACCGCCTGTCGCCGAAGGTCGTCAGCGTCGAGTGCATCGAGGAGCGCTGGCGCTATTACTGCGAGGAGGAAGGATGAAGATGGAAGACGTTAAAATCTACGCGGAGGAGATCGAGGACGAGGCGCGCAGGCAGGTCGAGGAGCTTGCGGCGCTCCGACCGTTCAAGGGGCAGCGCATACGCGTCATGCCCGATGCCCACGCCGGCATCGGATGCGTGGTGGGCCTCACGTCAACGTTCGGCGATGCCGTCATGCCCAACGTCGTCGGCGTTGACATATCGTGCGGCGTGAACGCCTACCTCGTGGGCAAGAGGCGCGTGGACTTCCAGACGCTCGACGACGTGGTGCGCGAGCGCATACCGTCCGGCATGAGCTGGCGCGAAAACGAGCAGCGGGACTTCTGGTTCGGATGGGACGACCTCGCCTGCATCGACCGCCTGCACGACCTCGACCGAATCAAGAGGTCGGTGGGGACGCTCGGAGGCGGCAACCACTTCATCGAGATCGACGAGGACATGGACGGCAACCTGTGGCTGGTCGTCCATTCCGGCTCGCGCAACCTCGGCTCGCAGGTGTGCGGCGCGTACCAGAAGGCGGCGCACGAGGAGCTTTCCCGCGTCGGCATCCGATCGACCGGGTACCTGAAGGAGGGCTTCATAGAGCGCCTGAAGGCCGACGGCAAGCAGGAGCTTATCGGCTACGTGCTGCAAACGATGAACGGCATACAGCGCGAGCATTCGGTCGGCAAGGAGCTGGCATGGGCCGAAGGCAGGCTGCTCGAAGAGTACCTTCACGACTGCGACTTCTGCCGGATGTACGCGTCGGCCAACCGCGAGACGATGGCGCGCGAGATATTTTCCGGCATGGGATGGGGCGGCTGGGACGATATGGTCTCCTCGACGCACAACTACGTCGATACGGCGAACCGCATCATCCGCAAGGGCGCTATAGCGGCGTACGAGGGCCAGAAGGTCATCATCCCGCTCAACATGGCGAAGGGCTGCGTCATCGGCATCGGGAAGGGCAACGAGGACTACAACTGGTCCGCCCCGCACGGGGCCGGGCGCAAGATGTCCCGCGCGAAGGCGAAGCGGAGCCTCCGCGTCAAGGACTACCGCGAGCAGATGGACGGCGTTTGGTCTTCGTGCATAGGCTCCTCGACGCTCGACGAGGCACCCGGCGCGTACAAGGATGCCGATAAAATAATCGAGAGCGTGGCCGACACGGTGGACGTTGTGCAGGTCATGCGACCGGCGTACAACTTCAAGGCGGAAGAGGAGGCGGTGCCGCCGTGGAAGAAGTAGGCTCCTCGTTCGAGAGGGTCGAGGTGGAGTGCGAGCGCTACGCCGAGCACGGCCATCGGCCCGGCAGAACGGTCGAGACGGTCGGCTACACCTGCGCGCTGAAGGGCGGCCACGTGTCGCCTTGGCGCGACTGCGCGGAATGCCCGGAGAACGGGGCGGCGGAATGTGCGCGATGATCGACACCGGGAACCCGAAGCTGACGAGGCTGCGCAAGGAGCGCCTGTGCGACGGATGCGGGAGGCTCCTGCCGAAAGGCTCCGACATACACCGCAGGCACGTGTCGGAGTTCGGCGAGCGCAGGAGCATGACGTGGTGCGAATCGTGCTGGTCGGTCATGCGCGAGTGCGGCGACGGCAAAGTGAATATCTTCGGCGAGCAAGACGTGAGACAATGCTGCCTAGCCTGCGACGACTACCCCCTGTGCGGGACGGCGGCGTACCTTCGCGAGAGCAGGCCCGGAGATTTGACCATGGAATGCGTAAGGCAGGTGTGACGATGTTCGACAAGCGATCGCTCGGCGACTTCAGCGCTGGCATGGCCGTGCAGCAGATCGAGCAGACGACCATGTGCAAGCTGGTGTGGGACGAGCCTGTCCCCGTCGCCGGCGACGCGCAGGAAGTCCTCGACCGATGCGGAGCGCCCAAGTTCGGCATGGCGCAGATATGGCGCAACGACGTTAAGGACTACGACCCGGCGAAGCCGGAAGAGGCGGGCGCTGCGGTCGAGTTCTGGATGTACCCGAGCGCGCTGGTCTACCCGTACTGGCAGGACGCTTACCGCGAGAAGCAGGAGGCGGCGACCGACTGGGACGCGGGCTACCGTGGGACGCAGGTTCAGTACAACCAGAGCCTGAAGTTCACGCTGAAGCTGTGGCTCTACTTCAACGAGCCTTCGACGGGCGAGGAGATCGTGCGCTACGTCGTGGACACCTATACGTACTACCAGCCGCGCCAGAGCGCTTCTTGGGGGTCGGAGGGAAGGAAAATTTTATTTCTGCCTTACATGGAGAGACGATGGCTGAAAAGGTAGGAAGCATATACTTGGCGACGAACAATGCCAACGGCAAGCAGTACGCAGGCCAGACGATCAGGACGGTGAAGGAGCGCCGGTACGATCACTGCTGCTGCGCCCTGCACGGAATCACGAACAACAGCGCCATAGACCGCGCCATAGCGAAGTACGGCGCAGATTCGTTCACCGTCGAGACGATTGCCGAGGGCGTTCCCGTCGAAGAGCTTTGCGCGTTGGAAACGGAGAAGATCATCGAGTGCGGCACCTTGTCCCCGAACGGCTACAACCTAGTGGCGAGCCAAGAGAGGGAATACGTCGTGTCGGAGGAGACTAGGGCGAAGTTGAGCGCCGCATCGAAGCGCGGGCACGCCATGAGTTCTCCCGACCGCTACGCGAAGATCGGCATGAAGAGCCGTGGCAGGCACGGTATGCCGATGCACCCGAACACGCGCGCTGCGCTTCTTGCCACTCATATCGGCAAGAAACGTCCTGACGATGTAAGGAAGAAAATATCAGCATCAGCGAAACGTCGCGCCTCGAACGGAACGCCAGAGGAAAAGGCGGCGATAAGCGCGGCAATATCCGAGGGCGATCATAAGCGCTTCCAGCGCGAGGAAGAGCGCAGGCTTGCATCGGAGCGTCTTATCGCAAGACGGGAAGACCCGGAGCATCGCGAAAGGGCTCTCTCGACGCGCAAGGCGAACTGCAAGCAGGGCGTGCCCGTCGTATGCGTCGAAACGGGTGAGAGCCTTCCCTGCATATCGGATGCAGCGAAGGCGAAGGGAATCAAGAAACCGCACAACATAGGCGACTGCCTCAAAGGACGCAGGCAGTCGGCAGGAGGATGCCATTGGGCCGTTGCGGAGAGAAGGTGGAACAAGCGGTGAGCGTCAGCCGAGATGACAAGGAGACGATCTTAGACCTAGTTCTAGGCTCCGTCGATGCGGATGTCGAGGAGCAGCTGAAGCGCACCTTAGAATCGTTCTCCGTGGACGACAGGGCGTATATGATGGGATACCTCGAAGGCTACGCCGACGCTCACGCGGTCGTGCAGCGGGCGTTCGAGGACATGCAGCCGTAGAAAGGAGCGAAACGATGGGTTGGATTGAGTACGCGAACTACAGGCAGCGCCGCGTCGAGGCCGGTGCGTCCGTCGTGCGCGAGGTCGGCAGGCGCGAGGTCGCCGCGATGCGCAGGAGCGCGTCGTCGCGCAAGACGGCGTTCGCCGACGCGCTCATGGAGAACATATTCGAGGACATCGAGCGCGGGGAGCCGGGAGGCTCCTACTACCTCGACGGGCAGCGCGCAACTCGCGGATACGCCGTCGGAGGCTACGAAGGGGGCTTCCGGCGCGCCGAGGAGTTCGCCGTGTCCGCCGACGACATCGAAGACCCGCAAGACCTGCGCGCCGTCGTCGAGCTTATGGACGAGGAGGCGCGCCGCCTGATGTCCGACGGCGAGGTGGTCGTTGGCTTCTGGAAGAACGACAGGGGCCAGATCGTGTTCGACGTGTCGAACATCTTCTCCGACGAGCAGGAGGCCGTAGAAGTCGGCCTTTCGCGCTTCGAGGAGGAGATTTGGGACTTCTCGAACGGCACCGGCATAAACCTCAACGACTACATGTGACGTTGAGCTGAAAGGAGATGGAGACATGGGCAGGCTCATAGACATAACGCAGTTCGACGGCATGTCGAAGGAGGAGCGCAAGGCCAAGGCGGAGGAGCTGGACAGGACGGGGAGAACCGTCATCCTCGTCAAGCCGACGAGGCCGCGCGAGATGACCGCGCAGGCCATCGTCGATATCGCGTTCCACGAGTGGAAGCAGCATTCGCACGGGCAGCTCGAATTGGTGAGGATGGAGGAGCGCGAGGTGCCCGGCGTTCTCGCGATACTGAAGGCGTGCCCGGACATGGACGTGCGGCAGGCTCTTTCAGACCTGCGCTGCTTGGACTGATTCCGAGGAACGAGGCGGCGCGCCCCGCAGGCTCGATTATTTAATCGAGGGCCTACTGGGGTGCGCCGCTTTTCTTTTGCTGCTAAAATCTCAAGCAGAACCCGCATGCGCATGAAGGAGCAGTGATTATGGGACACAGGCAAGACGTTCTCGCGCAGGTCGCCGAAGGCGTGGAGGACGTGTACACGATGGACGAGGCCGAAGCGGAGGCCCGCGAGGCCATATCCGATGCCATCGTGGAGTACGAACGGCTTCTGTGCCGCGACGAGATCGAGGAGCTTGTGGCACCGTTCACGGAGCCGGAGGTCGTCTTCGACGACGATTTGGAGATCGTTCAGGCGACGGAGGAGGACTTCGCCGACCTCGACGCTGTGTTCGAGGAGGCGGACGAGCGCTACGCCCTGAAGGACGGCAGGAAGTACCGGTTCAGCGCGCTCGCGAAGCGCCCGTCCACGCTCGCATCTAGGCTCTACGCCTCCCAGATGGACGTGGCGGGGCGCTACGTCACCGCAGGGGACATCGGCAGCATCGAATACCTCATGGGGCCGCAAGACCCGACGTGCTGCCCCATGTGCTCCTCCGCCAACACCACCATGGTGTACGAGGACGCTCCCGCAGACACCTTCATGTGCAACGAGTGCGGAACGTCCTTCTCGGTAGACCATTCGACGGGCACGATGGCCGTCGAGCCGGTGACCGACACGATGGAGTTCAGCCCCGGCATAGAATCGCACATCTCGTTCGGGCCTGACGGGGTGTCGTGGTGCGTGACGTTGGAGGGCATCGAGGTGTCGAGCGGTTCGGCGCAGGGGTACGCGGAGGCGCTAGACCACTGCCAGACGTGGTACGACCGCTACATAGGCATCGCCGAGGGCGACGTGTACGCGTCGGCCCACACCGGCTCCAAGATGCGCATAGCGTCCGTCTCCGGCAACTCCGTGAGCGGCGTGCAGCTCGACAGCGGCGCGCTGTTCACCGCGACCGCAGCCGCCCTCGTCGGGCAGATCGAGCGCGGCGACATCATCAGGAGCGCCCGCCACGACGTGTACGCCGACGTTGCCGTCGAGGGGAGCCAGTACCAAGGCGACGACGGCAACGTGATAGAGGTCATGGCGAAGGGCGAGGGCATGGTGCAGTACGCCGACACCGCCAGCCCCGCCGCCATGTTCAACGAAGGCGCGTCGAAGTGGCTCCCGACGCAGGAGTTCTACGCCATGATCGACGAAAAGGGCTACGTCGCCATCTAGCGCCGAGCGCCTATGGGATGTAACATCGAAGGGCACCCGAGAGGGTGCCCTTTTCACGTTCCGAGTAAGGAGGAATCTGGCATGCGCCACCGCTACAACTACCCGGAGATGCCGGGGCTTTTCACGGGCTGCGAGTACGCCGACATCGACACGCAGCTGCGCAAGGTCGCCGAGGAGCTGGCCGAGGCGCGCGAGGCGTTCGAGGAGTTCGCCAAGACCGGCGACCACGCAGACCACGTGCGGCTCGTCGAGGAGTTCATGGACATCGACCACGCCGTGGAGCAGGGCAAGAGGCTCTTGGAGCGCTACGGAGCGTCCATGGAGCAGGCGGGGCGCGACGTGTACGACCGCAACCGCTGCCGTTGCCGCTACGCGCCGGGAGCGAGGCTGCCGCGATGACGAGGAAGAGCGATTGGGACTGCCACGACGTGGAGTGGCACGCTCCGGGGCTGAAGCGCCCCATAGCATACTCGACCGTCGCCACCAAGGAGTGGATAGACATGCTCGCCGGCTGCGGCCTGACCGTCGAGCAGATGCACAGGGCATCGGTCATCGACAGCGAGGCGCAGAAGGTGCTCGAAGCGTACATCGAGCGCGGCCTTGGAGGGAAGACGGGCATCGAGCTTCGGTTCGAGGGCGACGCGATTGACGGGAGAACCGAGCGCGCCGTGATGGACAGAATCGAATGGATGCCGTTCGACGCGTTATGATCTTGTAATCTCCGGGCGCTTGGGCATACAATGGGGTCTTGCGTAGGGGTGCGTGATGATCTAAAATGTCGGAAAGACTTGTTTAGGTCATCGCGCACCCCTACGCGAAATGTCCGACAGGTCTTTTTTTGTTAGGGGTATCTCATGGCACTACAGTCGTTCGACCAAAACGTCGCGGTGAAAGTCGGCGTAACGGCAGCAGTCGTTTACGAGAAGATCGCCGCCCGATGCGAGCGGAGCGCCGCGAACGGCGAGCGCTTCCACGACGGCCTTTATTGGACGCAGGGCGACCCTAGCCTCTTCGCCTCGCTTCTCACATTCTCTTCGCAGACGGAGATCGACGAAGCGCTCGACAAGCTCATTCGCGCCGGTCTTGTGAAAACGGGGAGTTACGGCGGCAGGTCAATCGAATGGTACGCAGCTGTCGGCCCAAAGGGCATTTAGGGGAGGGGGCATGAGAGAGACAACGCCGGAGGTCGAGGCAATCGGCCAGCTCAACATCACAGGGAACGTCATCCCCGGCTCTTGGTTCAAAACGGTCGTGGGCGATACGGGGAAGCCGAACCTCAACGCCATCATGGTTCTTTCGGACGTAGTTTACTGGTATCGTCCGACCGAGATGCGCGATGAGCGCACGGGCGCGACCGTGGGCTTCCAGAGGAAGTTCAAAGGGGACTTGCTCCAACGTTCGTACAAGCAGCTCTCCGACCAGTTCGGCATCTCCAAGCAGTCCGCCATGCGCGCCGTCGTCCTCTTGGAAAAGCTCGGAGCGATCACCAGAGTGTTCAGGACGATCGAAACCGACGACACGGTTTTGAACAACGTGCTGTTCATCAAACCCAACGTCGAGCGCATCTTCGAGCTTACATACCCGGACACCCCCCTCCCATCAAAAATGATGACAGGGTCTCCTCAAAAAAGAGGGGACATATACATAGACTACGTTACAGAGACCACCCCTTCAACCTGTAACAACCAAACCGCTCCTGACGGAGATGGACATGAGGGAGGAACGAATGAACGCGCGCGCGCGCGGAAAATCTCCGCAGACACCCAAGGGCAGGGCACCGCAGAACTCGATTATTTAATCGACGCTGCGCATCGGGACTTCAGGGAGGCGTACCCGGACGTTCCGCTGCGGTACCAGAACGAGAGCTTCTTGGAGCGCGAGCGGGAGATCGTGGCCGAGGCGGCGGAGGCTGCGGGCGACGGCGTTGGGCGTTGGAGGGAGGACGTTCTGCGGGCGCTTCGCAACCCCGACTTCCGGAAGTGGCTCATGGACAACAGGCGCGGCGGCTGGTGCCCGACGCTCGGCAACGTGCTCGCCTCCGGCGACTGGCAAAGATTCTCAACCGAGGGCAAGTGGCTGTGATACAATGTCGATTAAATAATCGAGCGTTCAAAGGAGATGGAAGCTCATGGGCATAGCGTTGGTGTGCGACGTGCCCGGTTGCGGGGAGGTCATATCCCCGGAGGAGACCGAGGCGATTCTGGAAGAGTACGGCGAGGACAAGCCCGCCGCAATCGAGGTTCTTATCGACGGCGAGAGGTACATGCTCCTCGACGACGTGTGCGCGAGGCACCGCGAGCAGTTCGAGGCGGTCGTGAAGGGCTTCCTCTCGCAGGGCGGCGCAGCGAACTCCGAGAAGGCCGCACCGGCCGAGAAGGCCGCGCCGGCGGAGGGGCGGAAGCCCTCCCGCAAGCGCGAGGTGAAGATTCCCGGCGGCATCGAGGAGGTGGCTGCGGAGAGCAGGGGAAGGAGCGAGGCGGCGGCGAAGATAGCCGTGAAGCCCTCAAAGCTGTTCTGCGCCCCCGAAGCGGACGAGGCGGCACCCGAACCCGAAAAGCAGCCCAGCGCCCCCCAGAAGGCCGTCAGCGCCCCGCAGAGGGCATCTTCCGGGCCTAAGCCGCTGAAGCGCGCGGCGCAGCAGAACCGGAAGCAGGAGCAGGCGAAGCCCGGAGCGGTCGCGGCGACCCTCGAAGACGACGGTGCCGAGACGCTGATAGAACCATCGCTCGCCTCCGTGTACGACTTCTCGACTACGACACCGGCGGTGTGACGATGCCCGGTCTTGACGGCGCTTCGCGGAGCGCGATCACCAAGGTCATGCAGGAATGGCGCGAGGCGTTCGACGAGTGCTCGGAGTGCGAGGGCAGGATAGCGTCGCTCGCGGAGACGATTCAGGCGCTCGAAGTCAAGTCCGCCGACGCTGCCAACCGCGAGGAGGCGGCTAGGGAGAAGTTCCGGTCGATGGCATCCTCGCACGCCGACGACCCGCAGGCCGTCGATGAGATCAACGCCATAGTCTCCGACAACGTGAAGGGAATCATGGGCGTTCACGTCGCCAGCGGCGGCATGGCGGACGAGGAGGTGTTCGCATGAACGACTTCGAGAGGTTTTCCGCGCTCGTCGAGCGCTCTCTGGTGAACGGGTGGCGCAACTGCGTCAAGACGGACGGCGCGGACGGCATCCTGATCGGCTACGATGACCTGGGGGCCGAATGGGAGTTCACCTTCAGCGTCCGCATCGACCGGAAGTGGTACCCGTGCAAGAGGCGGTGCGAGCCTATCGACATGTCCGCGCCAGCTTGGGCGGTTCCCGACGGCGACGAGTTCGGCAACCCGTCGCGCAAGGCGCTCTCCATGGCGCTCGACATGTTCAAGGAGATAGAAGGCGAGGTGCCGCATGGGCTTGTTCCGTAGGAGGCGCGAGGAGCGCGACGAGGCACCACGGCGGGAGCCGCAGGGCGGATGCGTCGTGTGGGACAGGGCCGCCCTCGCGGAGTACGTCGCCGACAAGGCCGGGTTCGATGCCGTCGGGGCGGCGGCGGAGTACGTCGAGCGCGTCATGGAGCTTCAGAACGACATAGGCAGGCCCGCCTACGTCGTCGAGGTGAGCGCGGACATCGGCCAAGAGGCCGTCGGCGCGATAAGCGACGCGATGGTGGGCGCTGGCGTTAGCTGCCTGCTCGTCCCCGTCGGGACGGTCGACGTGGTGGCGCAGCTCACGCCGGAGAGCATGGGCGTTTCGCGCGGAGGGCTTTACGCCGACATGATGAACTCCGCGAGGAAGGCGGCTGTGGCCGTCGAGACCATAGAGAGACAATCGAAGGAAGGCTAGGGAGATGGCAGACGCATACACAGACCTCGGCAAGACGATAGAGGAGTACGTGAACGAGGCGGGCAAGGAGATCATCACGGTCAGGCAGGCCTACGAGCGCGCCAAGAAGGCCTACGATGCGGTCGAGCGCTCCGAAGCGCTCGGGAGCGAGATGCGCGTGAAGAGCGAGGACATGTACCTCGTGGGCAAGAACGCCATGGGCGAGGAGAAGCTTGATCTGGTCGGGCACATCGCGTGCTACGACAAGATCGGCGCGCTGCTGAAGATTCCCGTGCCGTACCTCGTGCGCTTGGGGCCTGACATGCGGGCCGACAACATCAACTACTGGCTGAAGAAGGAGGGCGACAGGAAGTTCGCGCTCGGAACGCGCCGCTCCGGCGACGAGACGACCCCCAACCTCGTCGAGTTCGGCGAGGCGAAGCGCCAGAACATCGACTTCGTGGACTGCCTGAAGGCGCTCTACGAGAAGGTCGGCGGAAGCGCCCAGATCATCCGAACCGACAGCTCGCTGGGGCACATCCAGATCGACATCCTCATCCCCGACAAGCGCTACGACGTGGGGGAGACCTACATGGCTGGCATCCGCTTCGTCCACAAGCGCAAGTTCCAAGCGCCGGAGGTGTCCCCGATCTTCCTCAACGAGGCGAGCTGCGGCATCATCGAGTGCGACGACTACCTAGACCCGATCAACATCCGCGACCTATCGTACGACGACATCCTCCGCGTCATCGGCGAGAAGGTCGAGAACGCCGTTGACAGCTTGGAAGGCCTCGCGTACACCATGAGGGAGGTCTACGGCGAGGAGATACCGCGCATGCGCAAGCGCATCATGCACATGTACTCCGAGCACGGACTGCCCGCCCGCGTGCGCGCAACGTCGCTCACGTGCTTCGACGAATACCGCCTCGGCACGTCGGCGGGCGAGCACGGGACGACCGGCGAGCTTATCGACCTCATCACGTCGAGCTGCTTCATCGCCGAGATCAAGCCCAACAGCGTGCGCAAGCTACAGCGCCTCGCCGGTTACGTCGTGGTGAAGTCTCACAAGGAGCACCGATGCAACAACTGCGACGCCATCCTGATAGACGAGGTGTAGCGGCGGCGCGCTGTTCTGTGCGATACTATGCCCCGGCATCCGTGCCGGGGCTTTCTTGAAGGAGCGGTTTGAAAAAGGCGGGCAACAGGAAACAGTCGTGCTTCTCGTGCTTCCACGGGAGGAGGATAGACGGCGTGAGCAACTTCGCCGTCTGCTTCTTCGGCTGCGCCTGCGATGCCGACGTTCCGGAGCTGATCGTCGAACCGAACTCCGGCAACTGCGGGGGCTACGCCAACCGCGACGACGAGATAGGCGACTGGACGGAGCGGTACATGGGCAACGGCCCGTCATAGGGAATCGACTTGGCGCGGGAGCGCCGTTTCACTTTTGGAGGACAGAATGGCGAACGTGGGAATCAACTCCGACGACCAGAGGCGCATAGAGCAGTTCAAGCGGGACTTCTCCGCGCGGTACGAAGGCCGCACCTGCGACGACCGCAAGCAGAAGATCGACTTGGTTGCCGACATGCTGAAGTGGTCGCTCGCCTACCTCCACGACAGGCTCGGCCTCGACGGCTACATGGGGATAGAATGGAAGAAGGAGCCGGTGACCGTCGCCGGCCTCATCGTCCCCGGCAGGGAGACCGAGACCTTCTACCCGGTCGTGACGGTCACGGGCCGCCTCGACAAGCGCCAGCAGGCGTACCTCGACGAGGGCGTGGACATCGAGCGCAAGGCGTACGACGCGCAGCGCTACAGCTCGAAGCAGATGAAGGACATGGGTTGGGACACCAACCTTCTTCAGTAGCATGGGCGAGATCAAGCACGGCATAGATGTCTTCTCGTCGCTGGCGGCCCCGAAGCTGG